>Ga0308165_1000531_pt1 | contig 69289 bp, 58 predicted proteins | sample PhyWR2_FD_201032 | JGI IMG/M metagenome (GOLD analysis project Ga0308165, IMG submission 201032) | Phyllosphere microbial communities from UC Gill Tract Community Farm, Albany, California, United States - DLSLW.R2 | ecosystem: Host-associated > Plants > Phyllosphere > Unclassified | place: USA... | reverse complement strand
GCAGCATGAACCAACTTCCAGAAATCATCCGTGACATCGAACGCGTGGGCGCCGACGTCGTGCAAAAAGCCGCGACCTTCCAGGCCGCGATCCTGGCCGATGTCGCCGGCCGCCGCGGCACCATGCACGGCCGCGTCGCGCCCGTGCACCAGGACATGAAAGTCGCGGGCCCGGCGTTCACCGTCGAAGTGCGCCCCGGCGACAACCTGATGATCCACGCCGCGATCGCGCTGGCCCAGCCCGGCGACGTGCTGGTGATCGACGGCAAGGGCGACCTCACGGCCGCGCTGATGGGCACGCTGATGCTCAGCGCCTGCAAGAAGCTGGGCCTGGCCGGCGTGATCGTCGACGCCGCGATCCGCGACAAGCTGGAAATCCTCGACCTCGACTTCCCGGTGTTCAGCGCGGGCTTCAACCCGGCTGGCCCGACCAAGTACGTGCCCGGCCGCATCAATCACCCCATCTCCGCCGGCGGCGCCAGCGTCCACCCCGGTGACCTGGTCGTGGGCGATGCCGACGGCGTGGTCGTGATCGAGCGCGCCAAGGCCCCGGCCATGCTGGCCCTGGCCGACAAGAAGGTCGCCGACGAAGCCGCGCGCATCGAGGCCATCGCGCGCGGCGACACCGCCTCCAAGTGGCTGCCCGCCGCGCTGCGCGCCGCCGGCGTGCTCAAGGACGGAGAGTCGCTGTGAGCACCATCCTCATCACCGGTGCCGATCTCGCACCGCAGGCGCAGGCACTGCTGGCCGGCCACGAGCTCGTCTACGCGGGCAAGACGCCCACCGAGGAAAGCCTGGTCGCGCTGTGCCGCGCGCATGACCCCGTGGCCATCATCGTGCGCTACGGCAAGATCGGCGCGGCCGTGATGGACGCCGCGCCTGCGCTCAAGGTGATCTCCAAGCACGGCAGCGGCACGGACACCATAGACAAGGTCGCGGCCCAGGCACGCGGCATCGAAGTCGTCGCCGCCGTCGGCGCCAACGCCGCGGCCGTCGCCGAGCAGGCGCTGGCGCTGCTGCTGGCCTGCGCCAAGTCGGTGGTCGAACTCAATGCGCGCATGCATGGCGGCCACTGGGACAAGGCCACGCACAAGAGCCTGGAACTCGGCGGCCGCACCATTGGCTTGGTCGGCCTGGGCGCGATCGGCCTGCGCTTTGCGCGCATGGCCGATGCGCTGGGAATGCGCGTGATCGGTTTCGACCCGTTTGCCAGGAACCTGCCCGACTACGTGCAGAGCGTGGATCTCGAAACCATCTGGCGCGAAGCCGACGCGATCTCGCTGCACTGCCCGCTCACCGACGACAACCGCGGCCTGCTCAACGCCGCCACGCTGGCGCAATGCAAGCGCGGCGTGATCGTGGTCAACACGGCGCGCGGCGGCCTGATCGATGAAGCCGCGCTGCTGGAAAGCGTGCGCTCGGGCCAGGTGCTGGCCGCGGGTCTGGACAGCTTTGCGGTGGAGCCCATGACCGCGGGCCATCCGTTCCAGCATGAGCCGAACTTCGTGCTGAGCCCGCACATCGGCGGCGTGACCAGCGATGCCTACGTCAACATGGGCGTGGGCGCGGCGAAGAACCTGCTGCAGGTGCTGGCGCGCGCCAGCGCGGCCGCGCACTGACGCCGCCTCCATCGCCGCGGGCCTGTGACGGGCCCGCGGCGCCGTCGGTTGAAACCAGGAGACAAGAAATGTTCAAGCAATACAAGACCCAGGCCTTCAAGGCGCTCAACATCGCGGCGCTGGCCGCGCTGGGCCTGCCCGCGGTCGCCCAGGCCCAGGCCTTTCCCGCCAAGCCCGTCAAGCTGGTCGTGGGCTTTGCCGCCGGCGGCCCCACCGATGTCGTCGCGCGCGCCTTCGCCGACCACGCCAGCCGCGCGCTGGGTCAGCCTTTCCTGGTCGAGAACAAGCCCGGCGCCAACACCATTCTCGCCGCCCAGGCCGTCGCCAGCGCGCCCGCCGACGGCTATACGCTGCTGTTTGCCGCAACCAACCATTCGATGATTCCCGCGCTCTACAGCAGCCAGGTGAAGTTCGACGCCCAGCACTCGTTCCGCCCCATCTGCACCGTCGCCACCAGCCCCACGGTGCTGGTCGTGGGCAAGTCGCTGCCGATCAAGACGCTGGGCCAGTACATCGACAAGGCGAAGAAGGAACCGGGCCGCCTCACGGCCGGCACCGCGGGCGCGGGCAGCTCGGGGCATTTCGCGACCGAGATCTTCGCGCGCGCCCAGCGCATAGACCTCAACCATGTGCCCTACAAAGGCGCGGCGCCCGTGATCACCGACCTGATGGGCGGGCAGATCGACAGCTCGTTCGCGACGCTGGGCTCGGTGCTGCCGCAGATCCGCAGCGACAAGCTGTCGGCGCTGGCCGTGGCTTCGCCCCAGCGCTCCACGCTGCTGCCCGATGTGCCGACATTTGCCGAAGCCGGCGGCGGCAATTATTCGGCCGACGCCTGGTATGGCGTGCTGGCGCCGGCCGGCATTCCCGCGCCGGTGGCGCAGACGCTAGAACGCGTGGCCACCGAGTTCGCCAGTAGCGAAGCCGCGGTGCAGAAGCTGCGCAATCTCGGCCTGGACGCCGCATCGACCTGCGGCACGACTTTCGCCACGCAGGTCAGCCGCGAAGTCACGACCTATTCGCAGATCGCCAGGGATCTGAACCTGCAGACCAACTGACATCGCGCATCCCGCCCCTATCCGGAGACAAAAAACATGCATGCTTTCGCCAAGACCCTGATCGCCGCCTGCGCCCTCGCCGCCGCCACCGTGCACGCGGCCTTTCCCGACCGTCCGATCACCATCGTCGTGCCCTATGCACCCGGCGGCGCGGCCGACGCGGTCGCGCGCCTGCTGGCATCGCACATGGGAACCAAGCTGGGCACCAGCGTGATCGTCGAGAACCGCGCGGGCGCGAGCGGCACGATTGGCGCAAGCTACGTGGCCAAGGTGCCGGCCGACGGCTACACCATGCTGTACGACGCGACCCCCTATTCGATCAATCCGCATCTTTTCCCCAAGATGCCTTATGCCGCGAATGCGCTGCAGCCGCTGTCGCTGGTGCTGCTCGCACCCAACGTGATGATCGTGCCCGCCAACTCGCCGTTCAAGAACGTGGGCGATCTGATTGCCAAGGCCAAGGCCCAGCCGGGCAAGATCAACTTCGCATCGGGCGGCAGCGGCACGGTGCAGCGCCTGGCGTCGGAGCTGTTCCGCCAGCAGCTCAAGCTCGACATGGTGCATGTGCCCTACAAGAGCGGCGGCCCGGCGATCGCCGATGTGATCGGCGGCCAGGTGGACTTCATGTTCAGCACCGTTGCCGCGTCGCAGTCACTGGTGACAGGTGGCAAGCTGCGCGCGCTCGCGGTCTCGTCGCCCGAGCGCAGCAAGCGCCTGCCCGATGTGCCCACCGTGGCTGAAACGGTGATTCCCGGCTATGAAGTCTACGAATGGAACGGCGTGTTCCTGCCTGCGGGCACGCCCGCGGCCATCGCCGGCAAGCTGCAGCAGACGCTGGTCGAAGTGCTCAAGGAAGATGTGGTCAAGCAGCGTCTCGACGAGCTGGGCGCCAGGCCCGTGGGCTCCACCCCGGCGGAGTTCGCCACCTTCCTCGGCAAGGAAGATGCCAAGTGGGGCGAAGTCGTGCGCAGGGGCGACATCAAGCAGGACTGAAAATGGCCTTGCCCGAGTTGCTCCAACCCGTGCCGCATTCGGCGGGCATCAACCGCCCCGCGCGCCCGCTGCCCGCGCTGGCCTGCGATGCCCACATGCATATCTTCGCGCCCGCGTTCGCGCCTTCGGCGCACTGGAAGCGCACGCCGCCCGTGGCGCGCGTCGATGACTATCGCCAGCTGCAGCAGCGGCTGGGCACGTCACGTACCGTGGTGGTCACGCCGTCGACCTACGGCACCGACAACGCCTGCACGCTGGACGCGCTGCGCGAGCTCGGCGACAGCGCGCGCGGCGTGGCCGTGGTGGACCAGGACGTGAGCGACGCGGAACTGGCCAGCCTCGACGCCCAGCGCGTGCGCGGCCTGCGCGTGAACTTCGTCTCGCCCCAGTCCTGGGGCACGACCACGCAGCAGATGCTGGTCACGCTGGCGCACAAGCTCGCGGGATCGGCCTGGCATCTCCAGCTGTTCGCCCACCCCGACCAGATCGTCGCGCTTGCGCCCGTGCTCAAGGCCTTGCCCGTGCCGCTGGTGATAGATCACATGGGCCGCATAGACCCGGCCGAGGGGGCGTCGGCGCCGGCCTATCGCGCGCTGCGCGCGCTGCTCGACGGCGGCAATGCCTGGGTCAAGCTCTCGGGCGCGTACATGCGTTCGGCCGTGCACGGCCCCACCTATGCCGACACGCTGCCGCTGGGCCGCGCGCTGGTCCAGGCCGCGCCCGAGCGCCTGGTCTGGGGCAGCGACTGGCCGCACACCACCGAAGTCGCGGGCACGGTCAACGACGCCGATCTCGTCGACCTGCTCCAGCATTGGACCGGCTCCGATGCCGCCATGGACCGTATCCTGGTGGACAACCCCGCGCGGCTCTATGGCTTCGCTGCCGCCTGATCCTTACTTGCCAAGAAAGTGCATCCCATGTTCCTGCTGCAATCCCCCCAGGTCCGAGAACTGGAGACGTTCACGGCCATGCCGGAGTCCTTGCGCCGGCGCGAGCGCAGCGCCTGGGCCGACGCCAACCGCGGCGGCGCGGTCACCGATTCGTTTCTCGAAGGCCCGGTGTTCGACGCCGCCGGCAACCTCTATGTGAGCGACATTCCCTGGGGCCGTATCTTGCGCATAGACGCGCAAGGAGAATGGAGCCTCGTGGCCGAGTACGACGGCGAACCCAACGGCATGAAGTTCCTCGATGCCGATACGCTGCTGATCACCGACTACAAGAACGGGCTGATGCGCCTCGATGTCGCCAGCGGCGAGGTCACGCCCTTTCTCGAGCGCCGCAACAGCGAGCGCTTCAAGGGCGTCAACGACCTGGTCTTCGACGCCGAAGGAAATCTGTATTTCACCGACCAGGGCCAGAGCGGTCTGCACGACCCCAGCGGCCGGCTCTACCGGCTGCGCCCGAACGGCCAGCTCGATCTGCTGCTGAACAATGTGCCCAGCCCCAACGGCGTCGCGCTGTCGCCCGACGGCCGCGTGCTCTACCTCGCGGTGACGCGCGGCAACTGCGTCTGGCGCGTGCCGCTGCTGCCCGACGGCAGCGTCGCCAAGGTCAGCCAGTTCTTCACCTCGTACGGCCCCAGCGGCCCCGACGGCCTGGCCGTCGATGCCGAAGGCAAGCTGCTGATCGCCAACCCCGGCCTGGGCTATGTCTGGGTACTCAACGCACGCGCCGAACCGGTCGAAGTGCTGCGCGGGGTGGCCGGCAGTTCAACCACCAATCTGGCGTTCGGCGGCGCGGACCGGCGCACGCTTTATGTGACCGATTCCACGCACGGCCGCATCCTGCGCGCCACGCTGGCGACGCCGGGGCTGGCGCTGCATGCGGGCCGCGCCAGCTAGACCGCCGCGGCCTCGGGCAGCTTGGCGATCACCTTGATCTCGAACTGGAAGCCGTAGAGCCAGGTCACGCCCACGCCGGTGAGCGTGGGATAAGGCGCCTGGCCCCAGAACTCGGGAACGATCTTCCAGATGGTCTCGAAGTTCGCTTCGGGGTCGACGACGAACACCGTGACATCGACCACATCATCGAACGTGCAGCCGGCTGCGCCCAGCACCGCGTTGAGGTTGGCAAACGCGCGCCGCACCTGGGCCTCGAGTCCGGGTTCGGGCGAGCCGTCCTCGCGGCTGCCGACCTGTCCCGAGACGAATAGCATGCCGTTGGCGCGCACCGCGGGCGAATAGCGGTTGCGTTCATAGAGCGCCTGGCGGCCCGGCGGGAAGACCACATCGCGTTGCGTCATGGGATTCTTTCTTCAGTGGATATGCGCCCACTTTAGGGGCCGCGACCGCGTCGATAAACCAGCAAGTCTGTGCATCACTGTTTGTAAAATCCAAACAATAGCCAACAGGGATGGGAGTACGAATGGACCGCTTTGACGCCATGCAGGCGTTTGCCCGGGTGGTGGAAACCGGCAGTTTCTCCAAGGCCGCAATGACGCTGCACATGAGCAAGACCAGCGTCACGCAGCTGGTGCAGCAGCTTGAAGCCCGGCTGCGCGTGAAGCTGCTGCATCGCACCACGCGCAAGGTCAACGTCACGGCCGACGGCGCCGCGTATTACGAGCGCGTGCGGCGCGTGCTGGCCGATGTCGACGACGCCGAGACCAGCCTGTCGGGCGGAGCCCAGGCGCCGCGCGGCCGGCTGCGCGTCGACGTGCCCAGTCCGCTGGCGCGGCTGATCCTGGTGCCGGCCCTGCCCGACTTCCATGCGCGCCACCCCGAGATCCAGCTTGACCTGGGCGTGAGCGACCGCATGGTCGACATCATTGGCGAGAACGTCGACTGCGTGCTGCGCGGCGGCGCGCTCACCGACCAGTCGCTGATCCAGCGCCATGTCGCCGACCTGTCGCTGGGCGTCTACGCGGCGCCGCGCTATCTCGCGCTGGCCGGCGTGCCCGCCCACCCGCGCGAGCTCGAAGGCACGCACCAGCGCATCGTGGGCTTTCACTGGGCGCGCCACGGCAGGGCCGCGTCCTATGCGATGCAGCGCGGCGACGAACGCCTCGAAGTGCGCGGGCGCCACGCCTTGTCGGTCGACGACGGCAACGCCTATATCGCCGCCGGCGTGGCGGGCATGGGCGTGCTGTGGCTGCCCGAATACATGGCCAGGGCCCACAGGGACAGCGGCGAACTCGTGCCGCTGTTCGAAGACTGGCAGATGGCGCCCATGCCGCTCTATCTGGCCTATGCGCCGCAGCGCCATGTGAGCGCCAAGCTGCGCGCGTTCATCACCTGGGTCGCGGCGCTGCTGGAGCGGCATGCGCCGGTCATGCGCCGCCCTGTCGGCTAGAGCGGTCTTGTCCTGACCATTACGCCCTGAAACGCCCTTCGAGAAGGATGGACGGCCTGTGCTCCATCTCAGAGCGCTGCACTCACCTCCACAAAAAACGCTTACTGGAAACGCTCTTCGCCCGGGCCGGTCAGAAGCGGTATTTCATCGACACCATGAAGTTGCGCGGCGGGCCATAAAGCCCGCGCGTATCCGACACGCCCGAGAGGTAGCGCTTGTCGAAGGCGTTGTTGAGATGCGCCGCCACCGTCAGCTGCTTGCTGACCTCATAGCGCGCCATCAGATTGAGCAGCGCATAGCCTTGCTGGGTATAGGTGGCCAGCGGGTCGCCGGTCTTGCTTTCCCAATGCACGCCGCCGCCCAGCGTCAGCCGGTTCCAGTCGCCGGGCAGGCGGTAGGTCGTGGACAGCTTGAAGGTGTGCAGCGGAATGCGCGTCATCAGCCGCTGGCCATCCTTGTCGCGCGTCTTGCTGAAGGTGTAGCCGGTGGCCATCTGCCAGCCGCGAGCGATCTCGCCGGCCAGTTCGACTTCCACGCCCTGCGTGATGGTGTCGTCTATCGCGGTATAGGTGCGCGTTGCCGCGTCCCACACCGGGAACGTGTCCTGCTGGGTGCGGAACAGCGACAGGCTGGAGTTCAGCGCGCCCTCGTAGAAGCTGCCCTTGAGGCCGACTTCGTAGCTGATGCCCTCTTCGGGCGCCAGCCGGTCGCCGTTGAGGTCGATCACATAGTCGGGCTGGGGATTGAAGATCTTGGTGTAGCTGGAATAGAGCGAATAGGTGTCGTTGAGCGCATGCACCAGGCCCACGTAGGGAACGAAGATGCCGTCTTCGCGCAGACGCACCGCAGTCACATTGCCGCTGGCGTAGCTCAGCGAGTCACGTTCCTGCTTCCAGTTGGTGAAACGGCTGCCCAGCAGCAGGCTGGTGGCATGGCTCAGTTGCAGCCGCGAATTGAGGTAGGCGCTGTACTGGTGTTCCTGAGACGTAGAGCGACCGGTCGAGGCGGACGTGGGCTTGGCAACCTCGTTGGTCCAGTTGAAGATGTCGTTGATGGCCTGGCGCGGCGACGCATAGCCCGGACTTTCCTGCTCCAGGCGCGACAGCGTGACGCCGCCTATCAGCTCATGGCGCCGCCCGAACAGCGTGAACGGGCCCGTGGCATAGGCATCCAGGCTGGTCTGCTCGACGGCGCTGGCCCAGTGGATCATCTGCGTGCTGCCGCCCAGGCCGGTCGCCTGGTTCACCGCATTGACGGGCGAAGCCATGAACGACTCATAGCTGTAGCGGCCATGGGTGAGCTCGGCCTTGGCGCTCCAGCCCGAATCGAATCGGTGCTCGACCGAGCCAAAGACGTTGTCGACCTTGTGATCGTAAAAGGCCCAGTCCGGCGACGCGCCGTTCGCCAGCGACGCGCCCGTGGGCTGGCCGTTGGTGTAGACCTCCCAGAACGCGCGTATGGGGGAGTTGGTGTTGCGCGTGATGTGGCTCAAGCCCGCGGTCAGCAGCGTGCGCGGGCCCAGATCGACCTCGGCGATGCCGTACAGCGTGGCGTAGTCCTGCTGGTAGTTGTCCACCCAGGCGCCGTCGCGCTTGTAGTCGGCCACCAGACGCGCGCGCACCGAAGCGTCTTCGTTGAGCGGGCGCGAGATATCCACGCCGGCGCCACGGCGCGACCAGGAACCGGCATCGGCGCTGATCTGGGCCTGCGCTTCCTTGGTCGGCCGCTTGCGGATCATGTTGATCGTGGCGGCGGGCGTGCCCACGCCGCTCATGATGCCGGTGGCGCCCTTGACGACTTCCACGCGGTCGTAGATCGCCGTGCTCTGCAGGTAGTTGCTCATCGCCGCGGCGGTGGGCACGCCGTCGACCTGGAAGTTGGTGATGCTCGAGCCGCGGGCCCACATCTGCGGGCTGTCCGAGCCCAGGCTGAAGGGCTTCATCGTGATGCCGACGGCGGATTCCAGCACATCGCCGAGGCTGTAGAGCCGCTGGTCGTCCATGCGCTGGCGCGTGATCACCGTGACCGACTGCGGCGTCTCCTGCGGCGTGAGGTTCAGCCGCGTCGAGCTGCTGGTCGAGAAGGTGGTGTACGAGCCCGTGCCCTCGGTGGTCGAGCCCGGGGCCTTGCCCGAGACCGACACCACGGCCAGCGCATGTTCGGCCGACGCCGATGGCTCCTTGGGAACGGCCCTGAGCGTGAACGCTCCGGGTTCCGAATCGATGACCTGCACGTCGGTTCCCGCGAGCAGGCGATCGAGCGCCTGGCGCGGCGTCTGGCGGCCCTGCACGGCAGGCGCCGAACGGCCGGCCACGACCTGCTGGTCGAACAGCACCTGGTGCCTGGCCTGCTGCGAGAACGCGCGCAAGGCGCCCGCCAGCGATTGGGCGGGAATGTCGAATGCCAGCGCCTGCTGCGCCTGCGCGGGCGCCGCCATCAGTGCCAGCGCGGCGGCGACGACTAGCGCCGTGCCCGCGGGCTGCCAGGCCCGGATGTTGCGCTGCAATGCCGCGCCCGCGAAGGCGCCCCTCAACTGTCTTGTTTTCATTTGCTGTCCTGCGGATCTGCGTTGGTTTTTCAGGCTGTGGCTGATCTGCACGCAGGCAGGTACTGGCTGGCAACCGGAGGGCGCGAAAAATTCAGGCCCTTGCAGAGATAAACGGCGGGCGCGCGCAAAGTGGGAACGTGGTGCGCGAAATTTTTTCGCGGCCTGGCGCGTCAACGCGCGCTGATGCGCCAGCCGTCAACGCCCAGGTCCTGCACGCGCACCGGCAGCAGCATGGGCAGCGAGCGCAGGAAACCCGCGGGCGCCTCGGTGATGGCCAGGCCCGAGACCGGCAGCGCGGCGAGTTTTGCGCCCTCCACGCGCACCGGCCTGCCCAGGTAGCGCGCCAGTTCCGCGGCGACTTCGGCCAGCGGCGTCTGCGCGAACACCAACTGGCCATGGCGCCAGTCGCCCACGGAGTCGGCGGCGACCGGCACGGCGGTGTGCCGGCCCGAAGCCGCATCGACGCTCACGCCCGCCCCCGCGCCCAGCAGCAGCACGGGCGCGTCGGCGCGGCGGCGATCGGGGCGCACCTCGACCCGGCCTTCGAGCACCTTGACGACGAATTGCGGCGGCCCGGAACGCAGGTTGAACGCCGTGCCCACGACGCGCACCTGGCTCGCGCCGCTGTCGACGCTGAACGGCTGCTGCGCATCGGGCGCGACCTGGAAGAATGCTTCGCCGCCCGCGAGCTCGGCATTGCGCCGGCGCGGGTAGTAGCGCACCTTCAGGCGGCTGTCGAAGTTCAGCGTGACGCGCGTGCCGTCGGGCAGGGCGACGGCGCGCATTTCGCCCGGCCCGGTCGCCACGTCGAGGGTGTAGCTGGGGTGGTGGTCCCACCAGTACCAGCCGCCACCCACGAGCAGCAGCGCGCTGAGCAGGGCCGGCGCCCAGGCCTTGCGCCAGCGGCAGGCTGTCACCTGGGCCGGGCGGCCCTGCGCGGCTGCAGGCGCGGCCGGGCGTCGGCCCGCGGCAGGCGCGGCATCGGACGCCAGCCGCGGGCGCCGGACCTGTTGCAGATCCAGCGCTGTCACGGCCAGGCCGTCGTAGATGGCGCGGTTGCTGGCGTCGGCCAGCCAGGCATCGAGTTCGCGCTCGTCGGCCCCGGTCCAGCCCGCAGCGCCGCGCCGCACGAAGAAGTCCGCGGCCCGCTGGTGGCGCAGCGCCAGTTCAGGGGTCAGTGTCATGGGCGGTCATCGGCGTCGGCCGCTTCGCTGGAGGGATCGTTTTCGGGCAGCGCGGCCCGCGCCATCAGTGCCTGGGCGATCTTCATTTCTTCGGGGCTGCGGTACTGCACGCGCAACTGGCAATACGCCAGGGCCAGGGTCACATGATTGTGGACCATGCGGCGCGAGATGCCCATGCGCTGCGCGACTTCGGTCTGTGTCAGGCCGTCGATGCTGTGCAGCACGAAGGCCTCGCGCCGGCGCTCGGGCAGCTCGGCCAGCGCCTGCTCGAGACGCTGCAGGCGCTGGCGCTGATCGAGACGGCGCAGCGGATCCGCTGCCGCGTCGGCCGCGACCTGTGCGGCCAGGTCCGCGTGTTCGTCCAGCGATACCGCTTCGACCTGTTCGCGCCGTGTGGATCTCTGCCAGGCGTCATTCGCGACATTGCGCGCCACGACGCGCAGGTAGGCCTCCTGCTGGTCCGCGGGCAGCGCCTTGCCGGCCGCCGCATAGCGTGCAAAGACATCCTGCAGCGCATCTTCGGCGTCCTCCTTGCGGTGCAGGCGCCGGCCCAGCAGGCGCTGCAGCGGCTGGCGCCAGCGCGCATAGGTGCGCGCCAGCAGGGAGCGCAGCGGGTCGTCCTCTGCGGCATCTTCGGGCGCGCGCGGATTCAAGGCGCGCCTCTCCCGGTGCGCCCAGCGGCGCCTGGTGCACGCAGATCGGCATACAGATGGCAGGAAGACAGCATGAAACGCAGGAAGTTCGCCAGCGCCCCGGAGGGCCGGCAACACGGCGGACCGGGCGCGCAGATTGCCGGGCGAATTTGAAAACAGCCCCGATTGTACTGAGAGTTATTCTCATTACCGCATTTGGGCTGCGCCCTGCCGGCCGCGGCGCGCGCCTTCAGGCGCCCAGGCGCCGCTGCAGCCGGTTCAGCAGCAGATCGATTTCCGCCAAGTCGACCGCCGTCAGCCGGGGGCCGGGCTGGCGCATGGCCGCGCAGGCGATCGCGCCGCGGCGGCGCAGCACTTCCTTGCGCACCGCGACGCCCCACTGGCTCTGGTTCTCGTGGCTGAGCAGCGGCAGGTAGATGTCAAACAGGTCGTGCGCAGCCTCGACCTGGCCTTGCTTGAGAAGCCGGTAGACGCCCGACAGCATTTCCGGGTGCGAGAAGCCCGCCATCGGCCCGTCGACGCCGCGGCCCATTTCCAGCGGCAGGAACATGGCGTTGTTGCCGGTCAGGATGGCAATGCGCCGCTCCAGGCTTGCGCGCAGCCGCGTGATCTTGGTGATGCTCGGCAGGTCCTCTTCCTTGAGCACCTGGATCTGCGGAAACTCGTGGACCAGCCGGCAGATGGTGGGCACGGACATCCACACGCCGGTGGAGAACGGAAAGTCCTGCAGCACGGTGGGCACATTGCCGATGCGCGCGAAGACGCCGGCAAAGTAGTTGAAGACCTCCTCCTCGGACCTGAGCCCCGTGGGCGGCGCGATCATCACGCCGCTGGCACCCGCATCCATGACCTGCGCGGTGAGTTCCGCCAGTTGGGCGATGCTGGAATTGCTCACGCCGACAATCACCGGCTTGCCGCCGGCGCGCCGCATGAAGCGCTGGGCGACGGCCAGCGCCTCCGCGGCCGTGAGCTTGGCGGCTTCTCCGGCCACGCCCAGCACCGTGAAGCCGTCGGCCCCATGGCGGCTGTAGAAATCCACCAGCGTGTCTATGCTCGGCAGGTCGATGGCGCCATCGGCCTCGAAGGGAGTCTGGGCAACGATGTAGACGCCCTGGGTATCGGTCAGCATGCAATTTTCCTTGGTGAAACAGCGATTGTTAGCGCTAATTATTAGCGCTAACATATCAGCTTCATGTCCATGCAAACCCGAATGAACGCTGGATTCGCCTAAGACCAGGGTCTGAAAGGGTATGGTTACGATTTTTCCGCCCCGCCCATGCCTTCCCCATCCACAACGCCCACCCCGCCGCCCACCCGCAAGGCGCGCCGCGGCACCGGCCGCGTCACGCTGGCGGACGTCGCAAAGCGGGCCGAGGTCTCGACGCAGACGGTCTCGCGGGTGCTCAACACCCCGCAATCCGTGCCCCCGGCAACGCTGGCCCGGGTTCGCCAGGCGATACGCGACTGCGGCTATGTTCCCGACCGCCTGGCGGGCGCGCTGGCCTCGGGCCGCAGCCGGCTGGTCGCGGCCCTGGTTCCCACCATCAGCGGCCCGGTGTTCCAGGAGACGCTGCAGGCGCTGAGCCAGGCGCTGGCCGGGCGCGGGTATCAGCTGATGCTGGGCGAAAGCGGCTATGACGACGCCGACGAGGAACAGCTGCTGGAGAACCTGCTCAGCCGCCGCCCGGACGGCATCGTGCTGACCCGCATCGTGCAATCGGCCGCCGCGCGTGAGCGGCTCAAAGCCACCGGCGTTCCCGTGGTCGAGACCTGGGATCTGTGCGCCGATCCGGTCGACATGCTGATTGGCTTCTCGCACCAGGCGGTGGGCCACGAGGTCGCCGAATTCATCGCACGGCTGGGCCGGCGCCGGCCGGCAATGGTCACCGGCGACGACCCGCGCGCGGGCCTGCGGCGCGCTGCGTTTGCCACCAGACTTGCTGCGCTGGGACTGGGCCAGGGCCAGCTGCCGACGGCCAGCGCCAAGGCGCCGCTGACGCTAGGCGCCGCACGCGCCGCGTTTGCCGCCCTGCTCGATGACCATCCCGACATCGACGCGGTGTTCTGCAGCACGGATGTCGCGGCCTGGGGCGTGGTGACCGAAGCGCAATCGCGCGGGCTGAAGATCCCGCAGGACCTGGCCGTCATCGGCTTTGGCGATCTGAGCTTTGCCAAGGATCTGCGGCCTTCGCTGACCACGGTGCGCATCAACGGCACGGCCATGGGCGAGCAGGCGGCGCAATGGATCATGGACCGCGCCGAAGGCCTGGCGCCCGCGGCGCGGCGGCTCGACATCGGCTTCACGCTGGTGCAGCGCGACAGCACCTGAAGCGGCTCGCCTGGCCGCCATGACCGCGCCAAGGTCATGCCGCCCCGGTCGGGCGCGCAGCTGCGTGGCAAACTATTGCGCGCCTGGATCACCCGCCACCATGAGCCTCGCCCTTGTTCAAAGCCGCGCCCTGCTCGGGCTGCATGCCGCCGAAGTCACGGTGGAAGTGCACCTGGCCAACGGCCTGCCCAGCTTTTCGCTGGTCGGCCTGGCCGATGTCGAAGTCAAGGAGGCGCGCGAGCGCGTGCGCAGCGCGCTGGTCAATGCGGGGCTGGAGTTTCCCGGCAACAAGCGCATCACGGTCAACCTCGCTCCCGCCGACCTGCCCAAGGATTCAGGCCGCTTCGATCTGCCCATTGCGCTGGGCATTCTTGCCGCCAGCGGCCAGATCGACGCGCGCCGGCTCGATGGCTGGACCTTTGCCGGCGAGCTGTCGCTGTCGGGCGAGCTGCGCCCGGTGCGCGGCGCGCTGGCCACCAGCCTGGCGCTGCGCCAGCAGCGCGAGAGCCTGCAGCAGGTGCTGCCGCCGGGCAGCGCCGAGGAAGCCGCCTGGGTGCCGCAGTCGCGCGTGTTCCGCGCCAGGCATCTGCTTGACGTGGTCCAGGCCTTCATGCACCGTCCCGATGGCGCGGCCGGGCCCGCTTCCACGCCGGGCTGGCAGCGGGTCGAGGCCGCGCCCCTGCCCGCCTGCGTCAGCGGCGCGGAGATGGCCGATGTCAAGGGCCAGGCCCAGGCCAAGCGCGCGCTGGAGATCGCCGCCGCGGGCGGCCACAGCCTGCTGCTCATAGGCCCGCCGGGCGCGGGCAAGTCCATGCTGGCCCAGCGCTTTGCCGACTTGCTGCCGCCGATGTCGGTCGACGAAGCGCTGCAGACCGCGGCGCTGGCCAGCCTGAGCGGGCGCTTTTGCGCCCAGCGCTGGGCCCGGCGCCCCACGGTGAGCCCGCACCACACGGCCAGCGCCGTGGCCCTGGTCGGCGGCGGCTCGCCGCCGCGCCCCGGCGAGATTTCCCTGGCCCACCACGGCGTGCTGTTTCTCGACGAGTTTCCCGAGTTCAGCCGCGCCGCGCTCGAAGCGCTGCGCGAGCCCATGGAGACCGGCCGCATCACGATTGCGCGCGCCGCGCAGCGCGCCGAGTTTCCCGCGCGCTTTCAGCTGATCGCGGCCATGAACCCCTGCCCCTGCGGTTTCTGGGGCTCGGCGCTGCGGCGCTGCCGCTGCACGCCCGACCAGGTCGCGCGCTACCAGGGCAAGCTCAGCGGGCCGCTGCTCGACCGCATCGACCTGCATGTCGAAGTGCCCGCATTGCCGCCCGCGCAATTGCTGCAGGCCGCCGCCGGCGAGACCACGGCGCAGATCCGCGAACGCGTGGTGCGCGCCCATGCGCTGGCGCTCGAACGCCAGGGCCTGGCCAACCAGGCACTGCAGGGGCCGGCCATAGACCAGCACCTCGGGCTGGCGCCAGCGGCCGGCGAACTGGTGCAATCGGCGGCCGCACGCCTGGGCTGGTCGGGCCGCAGCCTGCACCGCGTGCTGAAGATCGCGCGCACGATTGCCGATCTGGCGGGCAGCGCGCACATCGAGACCGCGCATGTGGCCGAGGCCGTGCAGTATCGGCGCGCGCTGCTGGGCGCGCACTAGCAGCGGGTACGGCGCTTCACTCCTCGTCGAAAGGCAGCTGCTCCTGGCCCGGACGTGGCGGCCAGCGGCCGGCCTGCACCAAGGCCTCGAACCAGCGATGCATGGCGGCGTCTTCCAACGCGTACTCGCCGCGTGCCGACTTCCACACCAGCGCGGGCATGCGCTGGCGCAGCGCCTCCAGCGCTTTCTGCACCTGCGCCACGCTTACCGGATGGCCCGTCTTGTCACGGTAAAAGCGCAAGGCTTCGGCATCGTATGGACGATAGCGCGGGCCTTGCTCCAACATGCGCCACAGCACGGCCTGCTCCGCTGGCTTGAGGCCCAGGTAGTCTGACTCCATTTGTGCTTCGTCCTGCGCCTGCTGCTGCATCGCGGCCTCCAGCAGGGCCGGCTCGAAACGCCCCGTCAAGGCCGCCAAGGGGCTCAGCATCTGTCCCAGCGCAGCCATGAAGAACTGCGGGCGATAGCCAAATACTGCAAACGACTGCTGCAGCAGTCCCTGATCCACCGGCCTCAGATCCGGACGCTGTGCTTCTATCAAGGCAGCAACATACGCGATGAAATCCGGCCCCAACGGCGGCATGCGCTGGATCTGCGATCCATAGAAAGGCGCAGCAGCGGTATGGACCAGTCGCAGCAACTTGTCGCGGTCGGAACCCGACATCACGAGCATCAGCTTCACCGCGCCAGGCTGATTGAGCTGATCGCGCGCCGATTTCAGCGCCGTCATTGCGGCCTCTCCGGCTTCGCTGGTCAGCGCATGCTGCGCTTCGTCAACGATCAGCGCCACGGGTTTGGCCGCGTTGGCATGCAACAGGCGCAGCGCATCCGTCAATGTCAGACCATCCACCTTGCCGATCCTGCTGGTATCGACCTCCAACCCGCCCACTTTCACCTTGTCGAGACCGGCCTTTTTGGCCGTACGCGCGACCACGCCAAGTTGCGCCTCCAGTGCGCGCGCGATGGACTCCGCGATCAGCACGCCCGGATCGCGCCGTGCATCCGCCCACAGATCGACATAGACCACCACCACGCCAGCCGCTTCCAGCGCCGGCCGTAGATCTCCTTGAAGAAAGGTCGATTTTCCGGTACGCCGCGGCGCCGCCAGAAACAGTCCATTGTGGGCATCGCCAAGCAGAGCCTTGCCCTGCAAAGCTGCGACCAGCTCTTGCGCCAGGAGCGTACGTTGAAAGGCAATCATGGTGATTATCTGCAATTATCTTGATCTAGATATTTTATCTGTTTTTAGATAATTTCAGATATTTCAGATGGCCGTGCGCAGCAGCCAACGTCTGTGTGCATTGCCGAAACGATAGCTTTACGCCCGCGGCACAATTGCTGCATGCCCCGCGCCAAATCCCTTTCCTCTGCCGTGACCGTCGACATGGTCGACACCGTCAATACCGACTTCCTGCGCACGCATGTGGGCTACAACGCGCGCCGCGCCGCGCTGTCCGTGATCGGCCTGTTCGTCGAACGCATGGCGCAGTACGACCTCAAGGTGGTCGACTTCTCGCTTCTCAACCTGATAGCGCACAACCCCGGCATCACTTCGCGCCAGGTCTGTGCCAGCCTCAACATTCTTCCGCCCAATTTGGTGAGCCTGGTCGGCAGCCTCGACAAGCGCGGGCTGATCGTGCGCCTGCCGCACCCGCTCGACGGCCGCGCCGTGGGCCTGTACCTGACCGACGCCGGCCAGGCGCTCAACGCCCAGGCCGAGCAGACCGTCACCGAACTCGAACTCGAGGCCACCGAGCGCCTCACGGCGGCCGAACGCAAGACGCTGATCCGGCTGCTGCAAAAAGTCTACGACTGAAATCCCGCGGGTAAGTCCCAGGTCCAAACGCGCTTTTGCGCCTTGATATGGTTATAAATAATAACCAAAATCAAGGCATACGGAGAGCACCATGACCCACCCCGACATCCATTTCGAACTGCGCGGCGACGAACAAGAAGTTGCCGTCATCCGCCTGGCGCGCAGCGCCAAGCGCAATGCGCTCAGCGACAGCCTGATCCTCGCCCTGCGCGATATCTTCGAGACCCTGCCCAAGAGCGTGCGCGCCGCGGTCATAGACGGCGAAGGCCCGCATTTCTGCGCCGGCCTGGACCTGAGCGAACTCCAGGAGCGCGACGCCGGCCAGGGCCTGCACCATTCGCGCATGTGGCATGCGGCGCTCGAGCGCGTGCAGTTCGGCCCGGTGCCGGTGATTGCCGCGCTGCATGGCGCCGTGGTCGGCGGCGGGCTCGAACTCGCCAGCGCCTGCCATATCCGCGTCGCCGATGCCTCGACTTTCTATGCGCTGCCCGAAGGCTCGCGCGGCATCTTCGTCGGCGGCGGCGGCTCGGTGCGCATCCCCAAATTGATTGGCGCGGCGCGCATGGCCGACATGATGCTCACGGGCCGCGTCTACGACGCGCAGGACGGCGAGCGCATAGGCCTGGCGCAATACCTCGTGCCCGAAGGCCAGGCCTTCGACAAGGCCTGCGCGCTGGCGCTGCGCGTGGCGCAGAACGCGCCGCTGACCAACTACGCGCTGATCCATGCGCTGCCGCGCATTGCCGAGCAGTCCGCCGACCAGGGCTACTTCACCGAAGCCATGATGGCCGCGATCGCCCAGAGCGCGCCCGAGGCCAAGCAGCGCCTGGCCGACTTCCTCGAAGGCCGCGCGGCCAAGGTCAGCAAGCAATAAGGAGCACGCACCATGTCCGCCCTTGCCCTGCCCGCTGAAAGCGCCGTCCCCGGCGCTGCCGCGCCCTACCGTCCCATGAACTTCGGCGTCACGCGCGTGAACGTGCGCGACGGCGCCGCGGGCGTGCGCTACCTCGACGCCGACCTGCCGCTGGGCGCCTATGCGCGCCGCGTGACCGACTACCTGCTGCACTGGGCCGAAGCCACGCCGGACAACAGCTTTCTCGCGCGCCGCGCGCGCCTGCCCGATGGCTCGACCGGCGACTGGCAGCACCTGCGCTACGGCCAGGCGCTCGACGCCGCGCGGCGCATAGGTCAGGCGCTGCTGGAGCGCGGCCTGAGCCGCGAGCGCCCGGTGCTGCTGCTCACCGAAAACAGCCTGGAGCACGCGCTGATGGCGCTGGGCTGCATGTACGCGGGCGTGCCCTACTGCCCCGTGTCCACGGCCTATGCGACCGTGAGCCAGGATTACGCCAAGCTGCGCCATGTGATCGAGACGCTGACGCCCGGCCTGGTGCTGGCCGCCGATGGCACGCGCTTCGGTCCGGCAATTGCCGCGACCGTGCCGCACGACGTCGAAGTGGTGCTGGTCGAAGGCCGGCTTGCCGGGCGCGCCAGCACCGATTTTGCCCAGCTGCTGGCCACCGAAGCCACGGCGGCGATCGATGCGGCCATGCATGCGACCGGCCCCGACACCATCGTCAAGTTCCTGTTCACCTCGGGCTCGACCAAGCTGCCCAAGCCGGTGATCAACACCCAGCGCATGTGGTGCGCAAACCTGCAGCAGATCACGCTGTCGCTGCCCGCGCTGGCCGAAGCGCCGCCGGTGCTGGTCGACTGGCTGCCCTGGAACCACACGTTCGGCGGCAACCACAACGTGGGCATCACGCTGCAGCATGGCGGCACGCTCTACATCGACGACGGCAAGCCCACGCCGGCGCTGATGGGAGAAACGCTGCGCAACCTGCGCGAGATCGCGCCCACGGTCTACTTCAACGTGCCCACGGGCTTCGAGATGATCGCCCAGGCGATGCAGACCGATGCGCAATTGCGCGCCACGCTGCTGTCGCGCGTGCGCTTCTTCTTCTACTCGGGCGCGGGCCTGTCGCAGCCGGTATGGGACAGCCTGCACGCGACGCAGGAAGCGGCGCTGGGCCAGCGCATCATCATGGCCACGGGCCTGGGAATGACCGAGTCCGCGCCGTCGGCGCTGTTCGTCAACAGCCCCGATGTGACGGCCGGCGACATCGGCAGCCCCGTGCCCGGCACGACCGTCAAGCTGGTCGAGGTCGACGGCAAGACCGAAGTCCGCTACCGCGGCCCGAATATCACGCCCGGCTACTGGCGCAATGCCGAGGCGACGCGCGAAGCGTTTGACGACGAAGGCTTCCTGTGCACCGGCGACGCCGTGCGCTGGATAGACCCCGACAACGTGCACCGCGGCCTGCGCTTCGACGGCCGCATCGCCGAGGACTTCAAGCTGGCCACGGGCACCTTCGTGAGCGTCGGCCCGCTGCGCACCAAGGTGCTGGCTGCGGCCGCGCCCTATCTGCAGGACGTGGTCGTCACCGGCCTGAACCACAGGGAAGTCGGCCTGCTGATGTTCCCTTCGCAGCGCTGCCGCGAGATCAGCGGATTGAGCGCCGACGCCTCCTGGACTGAGGTGCTGGCCAGCGCCGGCGTGCGCGCGCAGATCGAGGGCCTGCTGGCCCAACTCGCCAGCCAGGCCACGGGCAGCGCCAGCCGCGTGGCGCGCGCGCTGCTGCTGGCCGAGCCGCCGTCGCTGGACCGCGGCGAAATCACCGACAAGGGCTCGGTCAACCAGCGCGCGGTGCTGACCCACCGCGCGGCGCTGGTCGATGCACTGCATGACGGCAGCGCGCCCGGCATTCTTTATCCCAAAGCCTGAGAAGACCACCATGCAAATCCAAGGACATACAGCACTTGTCACCGGCGCCGCTTCGGGCCTGGGTGAAGCCACGGCGCGCGAACTCGCCCGCCTGGGTGCCAAGGTCGCGATTCTCGACCGCAATCTGCAGCAGGCCGAACGCGTTGCCGCGGCAATCAACGCCGAGCATGGCGCGGGCCGCGCCCTGGCCTGCGCCTGCGACATCACCGACACCGCGAGCGTCACCGCCGCGCTGGAGCAGGCCAGGGCCGGCCTGGGCGAGGCACGCATCCTGATGAATGTCGCCGGCATAGGCAGCGCCAAGCGCATCGTGCAGCGCGACGGCAGCGCCGCGCCGCTGGAGGACTTCACGCGCGTGGTCAGCGTGAATCTGATCGGCGCCTACAACGTCAGCCGGCTGTTTGCCGCGGCCTGCGCCAAGCTCGCGCCGCTGGAAGACGGCGAGCGCGGCGTGATGCTGTTCACGGCCTCGGTCGCGGCCTTCGACGGCCAGGTGGGCCAGCAGGCCTACAGCGCGTCCAAGGGCGGCCTCGTGGGCATGACGCTGCCGATGGCACGCGATCTCGCACAGCACGGCATACGCGTGTGCACCATCGCGCCCGGACTGTTCGCCACGCCGCTGATGCAGGAGCTGCCCGAGGCCGTGCAGCAGTCGCTGGCCGCGAGCATTCCGTTTCCCTCGCGCCTGGGCAAGCCAGAGGAGTTCGCCCAGCTCGCCAGCCAGGTGGTGACCAACGGCCACCTCAATGGCGAAGTCATACGGCTGGACGGCGCGCTGCGCATGGCGCCGCGCTGACCCTGCCCCCCGTTCCCGCCCCCGTCAACGATAACCACAATGGAGACAAAAATGACGACACGACGCGACTTCATCCACACCCTCGGCGCCGGCGCCGCGCTCACCGCGCTGCACCCGCTTGCGGCACGCGCCCAGACCCCGGCCCACACCGTCGAGCAGGTCAAGATCTACTACGGCTTTCCCGCGGGCAGCGCGGGCGACAACGTCGCGCGCCGCGTCGGTGAAAAGCTCGCCGGCTCGGCCTATTCGCGCCTCTCCGGCATCGTCGAGAACAAGCCCGGGGCGGGCGGGCGCATTGCGCTGGAAACGCTCAAGACCGCACCCATCGACGGCTCGGTGCTGGCGCTGGCCCAGGTCTCGGCAATCGCCAACTATCCGCACATCTACAGCAAGCTGAACTACACGGCGCAGGACTTCGCGCCGATATCGATAGGCGCGATCATGCACCATGGCCTGGCCGTCGGCCCCATGGTTCCGGCCAGCGTCAAGACCGTCAAGGACTACCTTGCCTGGGCCAAGGCCCATCCCGATCTGGCCAACTACGGCTCGCCGGGCGCGGGCTCCACGCCCCACTTCCTGGGCGCGCTGCTGGGCATCAACAGCGGTGTCGAACTCAAGCATGTGCCCTACCGCGGCGTCGTGCCGGCCGTCACCGATACCGTGGCCGGCCAGATCGCTTCGGTGATGTCGCCCTGCGGCGACTACCTCGCGAACTACAAGGCCGGCAAGCTGCGCATTCTCGCCACCTCGGGCCCGCAGCGCTTCCCCTCGCTGCCGGAAGTGCCGACGTTTGCCGAAGCCGGCTTTCCCGAACTCACGACCGAGGAGTGGTTCGGCTTCTACGCGCCCGCCAAGACGCCGGCCAAGGTGCAGGCCCAGGCCAATGCCGCGATCAATGCCGCGCTCAAGGAAAAGAGCGTGACCGACAGCCTGGCCATCATGGGCCTGATTCCGCACGGCACGACCCAGGCGGAAATGGAGCGCTGGCAGAAGGCCGAATACGCGCACTGGGGTCCGATCATCAAGAAGATCGGCTTCACGGCCGACTCCTGAAGCCCGGGCCGGCGCGCCGCGCCGCCCCTTCTTCTCCCGCCATCCGCGCTGCATCCGCAGCGCGCTTTCTTTTCCATCCCATGCATTACCAACCCCGCCCCGACGACATCGCCTTCCTGGTCTTCGATGTGCTGCAGGCGCCCGCGCTGCTGCAGGCGCTGCCCGGCCACAGCGAGATCGACGCGCCGCTGATGGCGCAGATTCTCGACGCGGCCGCGGAATTCGCCGGCGAGGTCGTCGCGCCGCTCAACGCCGGCGGCGACGCCGCGGGCTGCCGCTGGGCACAGGGCGAAGTCACGACACCGCCGGGCTTTGCCGCGGCCTACCGCGCGTTCTGGCAGGCCGGCTGGCCCGCGCTCGCGGCCGCGCCCGAAGACGGCGGCCAGGGCCTGCCGCGGCTGCTGGAGATCGTGCTCTACGAATGGCTGCATGCGGCCAACCATGCCTGGACCATGGCGCCCGGCCTGATCCACGGCGCCTACGAATGCCTCAAGCAGCATGGCAGCGCCGCGCTGCAGGCCCGCTACCTCGCGCCCCTGGCCTCGGGCGAATCGCTGCCCACGATGTGCCTGACCGAAGCCCAGGCCGGCAGCGACCTGGGCCTGGTGCAGACCCAGGCCAGGCCGGTGGAGGGCGCGGGCGCGATTCCCGACGAACACCGCATCCGCGGCAGCAAGATCTTTGCGTCCAACGCCGAGCACGACCTCAGCGACAACATCCTGCACCTGGTGCTCGCACGCCTGCCCGGCGCCGCGCCCGGGCCCAAGGGCCTGTCGCTGTTTCTGGTTCCCAAGCGGCTGCCGGACGGCGCGCGCAATGCCGTGCACTGCGAACGCATAGAGGAAAAGATGGGCCTGCACGGCAGCGCCACCTGCCAGATGCGCTTCGACGACGCCACGGGCTGGCTGGTGGGCGAGCGCGGTGCGGGCCTGGCGGCGATGTTCCTGATGATGAACGCCGCGCGCCTCATGGTCGCGGGCCAGGGCATGGGGCTGCTCGACGCCGCCTGGCAGAAAGCCCATGCCTATGCGCATGAACGCCGGCAGATGCGCGCGCCCGGCGCGCGCCCCGCGAGCCGCGGCGACAACGACCGCGCCGACCTGCTGATAGAACACCCGGCAATGCGCCGCATTCTCGATGTGCAGCGCTGCTGGATAGACGGCGGCCGGGTGCTGGCCTACCACACGGCGCTGCAGCTCGACGCTGCGCGCGCGCACCCCGACGCCGCGCAGCGCGCCCAGGCCCAGCGCTGGTGCAGCCTGGTGACGCCCGTGCTCAAGGCCGCCTGGACGCGCCAGGGCTTCGAGGGCGCGAGCGACTGCCTGCAGGTGTTCGGCGGCCACGGCTATGTGCGCGAGTGGGGCGTGGAGCAGCATGTGCGCGACGCGCGCGTGGCGATGATCTACGAAGGCACCAATGAGATCCAGGCCATAGACCTGCTGGTGCGCAAGGTGCTGCCGGACCAGGGCCAGGGGCTGGCGCAGCTGCTGCGTTCGCTGCACGCCGAACTCGATCCGGCCCGGCCGCTGGATGCCGAACTGCGCGCCGCGCTGGCCGGCTTCGACACGCTCACGGCCGAGGTGATCGATGCCGCACAGACCGATGCGCAGCTGCCCTATGCGGTGGCCGACGACTACCTGCAGGCGCTGGCCCTGCTGCTGCTGGGCTGGGCCTGGAGCCGCATCGCGCGCACGCCCGGCGCCGATGCGGCGCGCTGGCAGCAGCCGCTCGCGGCGCTGCGCACGCGCGTGCTGCCGGGGCTGGCGCTGCGCCTCGATCTCGTGCGCCGGCAGTTGCCGCGGGGCTGAGACGCGAAGCGTCGCACGCAGGCGACAGCTGCGGCTTGCCAGACCGGCCGGCAGCGCGCAAGCTGCGAGCGCGGCGCCGTGCCGCGCCACTTCCCGGGCCTGCCTTGATCCACCGCCACGAACTCCCGCTGCTGCTGACCGGACTGCTGAGCACGCTGTGCGGCGTGGGCCTGAGCCGCATGGCCTTTACCGCGCTGATGCCGGCACTGGTGCAGGCGCATTGGTTCAGCGCCGACCAGGCGGCCTATCTGGGCGCGGCGACGCTGCTGGGCTATCTGCTGGGTGCGCTGGGCGCGCATTGGCTCACCGAGCGCTGGAGCGTGCCGCGCGTGCTGCTGGGCAGCTTCGTCGCCGTGACGCTGAGCTTTGCGCTGTCGGCCCTGCCCCAGCCGTTCGTCACCTTCTTTGCCTGGCGCTGCCTGGCCGGCATCGCCGCCGCGGTGCTGATGGTCGTCGGCCCCTCGGCCGCGATGGCGGCCCTGCCCACGGCGCGGCGCGCGGTGCTCGGCCCGGTGCTGTTTGCGGGCGTGGGCGTGGGCGCGCTGCTGTCGGCCACGCTGATACCGGCGCTGGTGCGGCTGGACCTGTTCTGGACCTGGGTGGCGCTGGCGCTGGTGTCGGCGCTGTGCGGCTGGTGGGGCTGGCGCAGCAGCCGCAGGATTCCCGCGGCCGCGGCGCAGCTTGCACGCCTGCAGCCTGCGGCGCCCGCCGCGCCTCAGCCCGCGCCGACCACAGGGAGGCTATGGCTGCTGCCCGTGCTGTGGCTGCTGGCCGCCTATGCCTGCGACGCCGCGGGCTTTGTGCCGCACACGGTGTTCTGGGTCGACTACCTCGCGCGCGAGCGCGAACTCGGCACGGCCTTTGGCGCGCTGCAGTGGGGGCTGTTCGGCCTGGGCGCGCTGATCGGGCCCATCGTCACCGCGGCCTGCGCGGCGCGCTGGGACTGGCACCGCGCCGTGGTCGGCGGCATGGCGCTCAAGACCACGGCAGTGTGCATTCCCGTGGCCCTGCCCTGGCTGCTGCTGTCGGGGCCGGCTCCCACGCTGCAGCTCGTGGCCTATGGCGTGTCGTCGCTTGTCGTCGGCGCGCTGTCGCCGGGCATGGCGGCCTTGACTTCGGGCCGGCTGCTGCAGTTGGTCGGGCCGCTGGCGCACAAGCGCATCTGGGGCTATGCGACGGCGGTGTTCGCGCTGGCCCAGGCGCTGTCAGGCACGGGCATGGCCTGGCTCTACGCGCAGTCGCATCTGTACCAGCCGCTGTTTGCGCTGGCCGCGGGCGTGCTCGCGCTGGGCACGCTGCTGGCCTGGGCCAGCCGTACGCGTTAGATTCCCAGATAGGCCTGGCGCACGGCCAGGTTGTCCTGCAGCTCTTCCATGCCGCTCGCGTAGCAGATCTGGCCTTTTTCAAGCACATAGGCGCGGTCGGCGACGGCTTCGCAGAACGGCAGGTTCTGCTCGGACAGCAGAATGCCGATTCCCTGGTCCTTGAGCGTGAGTATGGTCTGCGCCATCTGCTCGACGATCAGCGGCGCCACGCCTTCGGATGGCTCGTCGAGCAGCACCAGCAGCGGCTGGCCCATGAGCGTGCGCGCCACCGACAGCATCTGCTGCTCGCCGCCGCTCATGCGTGCACCCAGCCGATCGGGCATTTCGCCGAGATTGGGAAACAGCGCGTACAGCTGCTCGGGCGTCCAGTGCGGCGCGGCGCTGCCGTCGGGCCAGCGCCGCGCCGCCTGGCGGCCGACTTCGAGGTTTTCGCGCACCGTGAGATCGGTGAAGATGCGCCGGTCTTCGGGCACATAGCCCAGGCCCAGGCGCGCAATGCGGTAGGCGGGCCAGCCCGCGATCGACTGGCCCATGCAGCGGACTTCGCCGCTGCTGCGCGCCAGCAGGCCCGCAATCGCCTTGAGCGTGGTCGACTTGCCCGCGCCGTTGCGGCCCATCAGCGCCACGACTTCGCCCGGCCCGACGCTCAGCGCGATGTCGCGCAGGATATGCGCGGCGCCGTACCAGCCGTTGAGGCCGCGGACTTCGAGAAGGGGTGCGGTCATGTTCTGCGCTTTCCAAGAATCTGCCCGTGGCCCAGATAGGCCTGCTGCACGCGTGCATCGCGCTGTATCGCTTCGGGCCGGCCTTCGGCCAGCAGCTTGCCGCGCACCAGCACCAGCACGCGGTCGGCCTGGCCGAACACCACATCCATGCTGTGCTCGGTGAACAGCACGCCCATCTGCCGCTCCTTGGCCAGCGCGCGCGTCAGCGCCATCAGCGCCAGGCGTTCGGCCGGCGCCATGCCGGCCGTGGGCTCGTCCATCAGCAGCAGCTGCGGCGCGTGCGCCAGCGCCATCGCGAGTTCCACGCGCTTGACGTCGCCATAGGCCAGCGCGCTGCAGGGCCGGTCGGCCTGGGCCGCCATGCCCACGCGTTCGAGCAGGGCCAGCGCATCGCCGCGCCGGTGGCCGGCCGCGCGGCGCCAGAACGCAAACACCTTGCTATCGGCCGACAGCAGCGCCATCTGCACGTTCTCGACCACGCTCAGCGAAGCGAAGGTCGCGGCAATCTGAAAGGTTCGGCCCACGCCGCGGCGCCAGACCGCGCGCGGCGACAGCCCCGCGATATCGTGGCCCGCGAGCCGCACCGAGCCGCTGTCGGGCGCGAGCTGGCCGCCGACCAGATTGAAGGTGGTCGACTTGCCCGCGCCGTTGGGGCCTATCAGCGCCAGCAGCTCGCCTTTTTCCAGCGAGAAGCCGACGCCGTCAACGGCCTTGACGCCGCCAAATGCCTTGCCCAGGCCATGCACTTCGAGCAGGCTCATGCGCGCCCCTCCCGCCGTTGCCAGGCTGCCTGCAGCTGCTGCGCAAAGCCCGCTATGCCCTGCGGAAAGATCAGCACCAGCAGCAGCATCACGCCGCCCAGCAGCGCGCGCCAGTAATCGGTCTGGCGCGCAATGGTGTCGTGCAGCCAGGTGAACACGCCCGCGCCCACCAGCGGCCCGGCCAGCGTCTGCACGCCGCCCAGCAGCACCATCACCAGGCCATCGACCGACTTGGTGACCGACAGGCTGTCGGGCGAGATGCTGCCCTTGGAGAAAACGAACAGCGCGCCCGCGAGCCCGGCCCACAGTCCGGCAATCACAAAGCCGGCCCACTGCACGCGGCGCACATCGATGCCAATTGCCTCGGCGCGCAGCGCCGAGTCGCGCGCCGCGCGCAAGGCATAGCCCAGCGGCGCAAACAGCATGCGCCGCAGCAGATAGACGGCCGCTGCGACCACGGCCAGCGTGAGCCAGTAGAAGGCCGCGCCCTGCGCTGCCCATTCGCTGGGCCAGACGCCCGTGAGGCCGTTGCTGCCGCCCGTGACCGCGTCCCACTGGAAGCAGATGGCCCAGGTGATCTGCGCGAACGCCAGCGTCAGCATGGTCAGGTACACACCCGACAGCCGCACGCAGAACCAGCCGAACAACAAGGCGCCGCAGGCTGCGCACAACGGTGAAAGCAGCAGCGCGGCTTCCATCGGCAGGCCGCTGGAGCGCACCAGCAGCGCCGCGGCATAGGCGCCCAGGCCGAAGTAGGCCGCGTGGCCGAAGGAATGCATGCCGCCTGGCCCGAGCAGCGCATGCAGGCTCGCGGCAAACAGCGCCATGATGAAGATGTCGGTCAGCAGCACCAGCGCATAGCTGCTCTCGCCGGCGAGCAGCGGCAGCGCGGCCAGCAGCGCCAGCCCGGCCCAGGTCGCGGCGCGGCCGCGTGCGCCCGCCGCGGCGAGCGGCGCCTCGGCTTCGCCCAGCGCGCGCGCCGTTGCCTGCGGCCGGCCCATCAGCCCCCAGGGCCGCCAGACCAGCACCACGGCCATGACGAGGAATTCAACCACCAGCGTCAGCTTGGAAAACGAGATTTCCACGCCGCCGATTTCCACCAGGCCCAGCCAGATGCAGATGGCCTTGAGTTCGGCGATCAGCAGCGCGGCGACGAACGCGCCCGGAATCGAGCCCATGCCGCCGACCACGACGACGACAAATGCCGCGCCTATGGTCAGCAGGTCCATGTCCAGATGCGCGGGCTCGCGCGGCAGCTGCAGCGCCCCGCCCAGGCCCGCGAGCAGCGTGCCCAGCGCGAACACCGCGGTGAACAGCCAGGCCTGGTTCACGCCCAGGGCGCCGACCATCTCGCGGTCCTGCGTCGCGGCGCGCACCAGCGTGCCCCAGCGCGTGCGCGTGAGCAGCAGCGTCAGCAGCCCCAGCACCACGGGGCCGACGGCAATCAGCAGCAGGTCATAGACCGGGAACTGCCGGCCCAGGATGTCGACCGCGCCCTCGAGCCCGGGCGCGCGCGGGCCGAACAGCTCCTCGGGTCCCCACAGCCACAGCGCCGCGTCCTTGATGACCAGCACCAGCGCAAAGGTGGCCAGCAGCTGGAACAGTTCGGGCGCCTTGTAGATGCGCCGCAGCAGCACGATCTCGACCAGCGCGCCCAGCGCCGCCGTGGCCAGCGGCGCGAGCAGCAGCGCGGGCCAGAAGCCTATGTGCTGGCCCAACAGGCCGACCAGCGAGTAGGCGACATACAGGCCCAGCATGTAGAACGAGCCATGCGCGAAGTTGATGGTGCGCGTGACGCCGAAGATCAGCGACAGCCCCACCGAGACCAGGAACAGCGACGACGCGCTGGCCAGGCCGTTGAGCAGTTGCACCAGCAGTCCGGACAGGCTCATTGCGCTTCCCGCCGTGGCTCAGTTGGCCGAGACCGGGCGCATTGCGCGCACGGCTTCGTTGGAGGGCTGGTAGTCCTTGCCGTCGGCATAGTGGAAGTCGACCATCACGCCATGCTGCAGCCGCTCGTCATACGCGGTCTTGCCCACATAGGCGCCCATGGTCGACTGGTTGTCCTGGGCCCGGTAGGTGATGCGGCCGAACGGAATGTCCACTTCCAGGCCCTTGAACGCGGCAATCAGCTTCTCGGTGTCGGCGCTGCCGCCGGTCTTGCGCAGGCCGGCTTCCAGCGACTTGATCGCGCCATAGCCGACGATGGTGCCCAGGCGCGGATGCTCCTTGTACTTGTCCTGGTAGGCCTTGATGAACGCCTGGTGCTCGGGCGTCTTGATCGCATACCAGGGGTAGCCGGTGACGATCCAGCCCAGCGGCGCTTCCTTCTTCAGCGGTTCGAGGTACTCGGGCTCGCCGGTCAGCAGGCCCACGACTTCGCGGCCCTTGAACAGGCCGCGCGTATTGCCTTCGCGCACGAACTTGCCCAGGTCGGCGGAGAACAGCACGTTGAAGATGGCGTCGGGCTTGGCGTCGGCCAGCGCCTGCACCACGCTGCCGGCGTCGATCTTGCCAAGGGCCGGCGCCTGCTCGGCGACGAACTCGACGTCGGGCTGGGCCTCCTTGAGCAGCTTCTTGAACGTCGCCACCGCCGACTGGCCGTATTCGTAGTTGGGATAGACGATCGCCCAGCGCTTTTTCTTCAGCTTGGCGGCCTCGGGCACCAGCATCGCGACCTGCATGTAGGTCGAGCCGCGCAGGCGGTAGGTGTAGCGGTTGCCCTGGGCCCAGACCACCTTGTCGGTAAGGGTTTCCGAGGCGAGGAAGAAGCGCTTCTTCTGCTGCGCGTAATCGGTCAGCGCCAGGCCCACATGCGACAGGAAGCTGCCCGTGAGCACGTCGATCTTCTCGCGCGCATAGAGCTCCTCGGCGGCGCGCACCGCGTCGCCGGGATTGCCGTTGTCGTCGCGGGTGACCAGCTCGAGCTTCTTGCCCGCGATGCCGCCGCCCGCATTGATCTGCTCCACGGCCAGCTCCATGCCCTTCTTGTAGGGCTCGAGAAAGGCCGGCATGGCCTTGTAGCTGTTGATTTCGCCGATCTTGATCACGCCCTGCGCGCCTGCCTGACCCACTGTCAGAGCCAGCACCGCGGCCACCGTCCACGCTTGTCTTGTCATGCGATTTCCTTAGGTTGAATACGGACTGGAATGAAATGTACCCTTACAGCCCCTTATGCCCGACAATGTCCAGGTTTGCCCGCTTGACAGATGCCCGCCCCGTGAACGCCCCGCAGCCCTGCGCCGCGCTTCGCCAGCCAGCTCCTGACCTGTCTGACGCCGGGTTCCCGCTTCACTACATCTCTTTCACGCCATGAGTGCTTTCAACGAAGAACGCGTGCTGTCCGTCCATCACTGGACCGACCGCCTTTTTTCCTTTACCACCACGCGCGACACATCGCTGCGGTTCTCCAACGGCCACTTCACGATGATCGGCCTGAAGGTGGACGGCAAGAACCTGCTGCGCGCCTATTCGATCGCCAGCCCGAACTACGAGGAACACCTCGAATTCCTGTCGATCAAGGTCGACAACGGCCCGCTGACCTCCAAGCTGCAGCACATCAAGGTCGGCGACACCATCATTGTGGGCAAGAAGCCCACGGGCACGCTGCTGATCGACTATCTGCTGCCCGGCAAGAACCTCTACATGATCGGCACCGGCACCGGCCTTGCGCCCTGGCTGTCGGTCGCGCGCGACCCCGAGACCTACGAGAAGTTCGAGAAGGCCGTCGTGGTGCACGGCGTGCGCCAGGTCGAGGAACTCGCCTACCAGCAGCTGTTCGAGAAAGACCTGCACGAGCATGAATTCCTCGGCGAGATCGTGCGCGACAAGCTGATCTACTACCCCACCGTGACGCGCGAGCCCTTCCGCAACCAGGGTCGCATCACCGACCTGATCCAGAGCGGCAAGTTCGCGGCCGACATCGGCCTGCCCGAACTCAACCCCGAGACCGACCGCATCATGCTGTGCGGCAGCCCGGCAATGCTTGCCGACCTCAAGCACATGCTCGAAGAGCGTGGCTTCAAGGAAGGCAACACGACGACGCCCGGCGACTTCGTCGTCGAGCGCGCTTTCGTCGAAAAGTAAGCCGGGCTATCTGGGCGCGGCGCGCTCAGATGTTTTCGCCAGCATGGGCGGGCAGCTTGCTGTCCGGGTGCTGGGCGACGCGGCCCAGCCGGCCGGTCTCCTTGGCGCGCGCATCGCAGACGGCCTTGGCCGTCGCCGCGGCAAACAGCAAGATGGCTGACGAGAAGTAGATCCACATCAGCAGCACGACGATGGAGCCGGCCGCGCCATAGGCCGAGACCACGGCGGCCGTCGACAGATAGAACGCCAGGCCCTGCTTGCCCAGCGTGAACAGCGTGGCGCCGACCACGGCGCCAAACAGCAGAAAGCGCAGCGCGGGCTTGGGTCCCGTGCCTATGCGCATCAGGCCGACAAACAGCGCCACGGCCACCGCAAAGGCCACGCCTTCGTTGATCACGCCGATCAACGGCGCGAGCGGCACGATGGGCAGCCGGCTGCCGGCCCAGGTGGTGAGCATGTGCACCGCGGTCGACAGCACCATCGACACCAGCAGCAAGAAGCCCAGCGCCAGCACATAGGCCAGGCCGCGCAGGCGCAGGGTCGCCATGCGCCACCAGGCGGCGCGCTGCACGGGCAGGTCCTTCATGCCCATCTGCCAGAGCTTTTCCAGTGCCGACTGCAGCTCGACGAAGACTCCGGTCGCGCCCGACAGCAGCAGCACGAAGCCGACCAGCGACGCCAGGCTGCCTTCGGACGGCTTCTGCGCACTCTCCAGCGCCGCCTTGACCACCTGGGCGCCGCGCTCGCCGATCACCGCCTGCACCTGGCCCAGCAGGTTGGTCTCGACATAGGAGCGGTCCACCCACCAGCCCAGCAGGCCCACGAGCAGCAGCAGCAAGGGCGCGAGGCTCAGAATGCCGTAGAACGACATCGCCGCGCTCATGCGCAGCCCGTCGGCCGCAAGCCAGAGCTGGAACGCATCGATCAGGGGTTGGATGGGGCGTATCAGCACGCGCCCGCGGCGCAAAAGGGAATCAAGCAAAGGTGGCATGGGCTTATCTTGACCCATGAAGCACCATCGCGCTATCAAAAATGCGCTTCCACAAGCCATTCCGCCTCAACCTGCGAAAAAACCTGACAGGCCGGCGTGCATCCCCGGCGCGGGATCAGCGCATCGTTCGCCCCTTGGGGCCCAAGCTCAGGGCGCAGCGCTGATAGGCATCCTCGACCCAATCGCACAGCAAGGCCCGCGTAGTGCTGGGCGCGATGATGTCGACGATGCCGAACTTCTCGGCGGTGCGAAACGGCGAGCCTATGCGGTGGTACTCCGATTCGAGCTGCAGGCGCAGCGCCTCGGGGTCCTCGGCCTGGGCCAGTTCCTGGCGGTAGGCGGCAGCGACGCCGCCTTCGATCGGTATCGATCCCCAGGTTGCCGAAGGCCAGGCAAAGCGATGGGGAATGGCCGTGCCGCTGACGCCGAACTTGGGGCTCAGCATGGCGCCGGCCAGGCCGAAGCAGCGGCGGATGACGATGGCGCACCAGGGCACGGACGACTGCTCTATGGCCGCGCCCGCGCGCAGGGTGGCGTACATGGTGCCGTCGCGCTCGGCTTCGAGGCCGGTCATGGTGCCGGGCTGGTCGACCAGATTGACGATGGGCAGGTGGAAGGTGTCGCACAGGTCGACAAAGCGCTCCATCTTGATCGACGCCGCGCGCGTGAGCGCCCCGCCCATGACCATGGGATTGTTGATCATCACGCCCACCGCGTAGCCGTCGAGCCGGGCAAAACAGGTCAGCAGCGAGGCACCGAACTGCGGCGCCATCTCGAACACCGAGTCCTGGTCGAAGATCGCCGCGAGTATCTTGCGCGGCGCGAACACCTTGCGCCGGTCGGACGGAATGGCGTCATCGAGCCAGGCGTCGGCGCGGCCGGGCGCGTCGGTGCAGGCAGTGCGCGGCGGCGCCTGCCAGACGTTGGCCGGCAGGTACGACAGGAAGCGGCGCGCGAGCGCGAACGCCTCTTCTTCCGTATCGACGGCGTTGTGCACCACGCCGCTGAGCTTGTGCACCAGATGCCCGCCCAGGTCCTCCTTGTCGATGTCGTAGCCCAGCGCCTGCTTGACCACAGGCGGGCCGCCCGCAAACACCTGGCTGCGGCCCTTGATCATGATGGAGAAATGCGCCGACGCAGCGCGTATCGCGCCCAGGCCCGCGCACGCGCCCAGCGCAATGCCCACGACCGGCACCAGGCCCAGCAGCTGCGCGCCGGGCAGAAACGAGTAGCCCGGGATCTTGGTGTGGCCCATCTGCTGCAGCAGCTTGACGCTGCCGCCCGCGGTGTCGACCATGCGCACCAGCGGCAGCCGGTACTCGTAGGCGTAGCGGTCGGCGTAGATCCACTTCTCCGCGACCGCGGCTTCGGACGAGCCGCCGCGTATCGTCGCGTCGTCGGACACGACCACCGTGCGCCGCCCATCGATGCGCGCCAGCCCCATGACCTGGGTCGAGGGCGTGACGCTCTCGAGTTCGCCCTGTGCCGAATACTTGCCCTTGCCGGCCAGCATGCCCAGTTCGCGCAACGAATCTGCATCGACCAGGGCCGCGATGCGCTCGCGCGCCGTGAGCTTGCCCGCGGCCCTGGCCTTGGCCACGCCGGCCGCGCCGCCCATGGCCATGGCAAACGCCTGGCGCCGCGCGAGCTCGTCCAGCGAGCTGCCCCATTCCTTGCTTTGCATTCAGTGCTCCTGTGGTGTTGCGCCGCGCACCACGCCCGAGTGGAGCAGTGCCTCGATGGCTTGCGGGTCCAGGCCCAGCTCGCTGGCCAGCACGCTGGCGCTGTCGCCGCCGAGCTCCGGCCCCGTATGGCGTATGCGCCCCGGCGAGCGCGACAGCTTGGGCACCACGCCCACCTGGCGCGTGCTGCCCAGTTGGGGGTGGTCCACGGTGGCGATCATGTCGCGCGCGCGGTAGTGCGGATCGGCAAAGATGTCCTGCACCGTCAGCACGCGCGACACCGGCACGCCCGCCTGCTGCAGCAGTGCTTCGACCTCCACGCCCTGGCGCGTGCGCGTCCAGTCGGCAACCAGCGCATCGACGGCCTGCATGTTGCCCGGCTGGCCGCGCGAACGTATGGTCGAGAAACGCGGGTCCGTGAGCAACTCGGGCTGCTGCATTGCCTGGGCCAGCCGCTCGAACGTCGCGTTGCTGTTGGCGGCAATCAGCACATAGCCGCCTTCGGCCGTGGGATAGAGGCTGTTGGGCGCCATGGAGGGCAGGTTGGGGCCCTGGCGCATGGGCACCTGGCCCAGCTTGTCGAACGTGGGCACGACCGACTCCATCTGCGAGAACGCGGCCTCGTACAGCGCCACGTCCACCACCTGGCCTTCGCCGGTGCTGTCGCGGTGGCGCAGCGCCGCGAGAATGCCGAACGCCGTGTAGACCGAAGTCAGGTAGTCGGTCGTGGCCAGCGCCACGCGCGAGGGCGGGCGGTCGGGATCGCCGGTCATGTGGCGCACGCCGCCAAAGGCCTCGCAGATCGCGCCATAGCCCGGCAGGTGGGCGCTGGGCCCGTCCTGGCCATAGCCGCTGATGCGCGCGTAGATGATGCCGGGCTTGGCCTTGGCGAGCGTCGCGTAGCCCAGGCCCAGGCGCTCGAGCACGCCGGGGCGGTTGTTCTCGAGCACCACGTCGGCGCGCTCCATCAGCGACTGGGCCAGCGCCCGGCCTTCCTGCGTCTTCAGGTCGATGACGATGGAACGCTTGCCGCGCAGAATGGACGCGCTGTAGAGCGAGACCGCGCCCACATGGTTGCCCATCTGGCGCACCGGGTCGCCGTCGGGCGGCTCGATCTTGATCACGTCGGCGCCGAAATCGGCGAGCAGCCGGCCGCAGGCCGGGCCCGCAATCGTGGTGCAGATCTCGACCACGCGCAGGCCGGCCAGCGGCCCATTGCCGTTCGAGGAAGTGGGAGTGGAAGTGGTCATTTGAGCAATTTCAGTTCGCGCAGCAAGGCCGTCGAAGTCCCGATTTCGTTGCGGACATAGGCGCTGGCCTGCGCGTGGTTCATGAAGCGCGGAGTGACTTCGTACTGCGCGAGCGTGGCCAGCCATTCGGGCGCGGCCGCCATGCGCTGGAACTGCGCATCCCAGAACGCGATCTGCGCGGCGCTCAAGTCCTTGGGGAAGTACACGCCCTGCACCGAAGTGAAGGCGGCGTTGACGCCCTGCTCCTTCCACGTGGGCACCTGGGCCAGCGTGCCCTTGAGCCGCTGCTCGGACGACACGGCAAGCGCGCGCAGGCTGCCGTTGCGCACCCCTTCGACCACGTTGGCGGCGCTCGACGAGACCACATCGACATGGCCGCCCATCAGCGCCACCACGGACTCGCTGGACGCGCGGAACGCGGCCACCGTGAGGCGGTCCATGACGACGCCGGCCGCGGCCAGCGGCTTGAGCAGGCCGATGTGGATATGGTTGAGCAGGTTGGGCGCGACCGCAATGCGCACGCTGCCCGGATCGCGCCGCAGCTGCGCGACGAGATCGGTGGCGGACTTGAATGGCGAGTCCGCGCGCACCGCCACCGCCAGCGCCTCCTCGAAGAAGATGGGCCCCACGGTGAAGTCGCGCAGCAGGTCGTGCTTGAACTGGCCCAGCACCTGGCCCAGCATGAAGCCCGTGGACAGCATGGAGAAGATATGCGCATCGCCCGGACGCTGCAGCAGCGGCGCCGCGGCAATCATGCCGCTGCCGCCGGGGCGGTTGCTGATCACGAAGCTCTGGCCGCCGAGCGCGCCGCTGGCGTCGAGTATCTTCTTCATCACGCGGCCGTAGATGTCCACGGCGCCGCCGGCCGCGGCCGGAATCACGTATTCGACGCGGTTGTGCGGCGCCCAGGCGGCCGCCGCCGCGCTCCCCCAGCCGGCCAGCGCGGCCAGGGCCGCGGGAAAATGTCTGCGCTGCATGGCATTCCTCCTTCAGAGCAAAAAGCGCGCGCGGGTCCGCTCAGCCGACCTGGCCTACGACCTGACCGTCCTCGACCGAATCGCCTTCCTTCACATGCAGCTCCAGCAGCCGGCCGGGCTCGCTGCTCATCACGGGGATTTCCATCTTCATCGACTCGACGATCAGCACCGGCTCGTCGGGCGAGACCGTGCCGCCGACTTCGACCAGGACTTTCCAGACTTTTCCGGTGACTTCGGACATCAGCGCAACTGTGGACATGGTGGGTTCTCCAGGATGTGAAATGGATGGCAAGGGAATCAGGCCGCGAGCACTTCGGCCGCGAGGCCGGTGTGCACGTCGCCGCTGCGGAACGCGTCGCTTTGCAGCACGCGCTGGATGAAGGGAATGTTGTGCCGCACGCCTTCGATGCGGGTTGCGGCCAGCGCCTGCTGCAGCCGCTCTATGGCCTGGGCGCGCGTGTCGGCATGCACGATCAGCTTGGCGATCATCGGGTCGTAGTGGGGCGTCACGGCACAGCCCTGGGCATAGCCGGTCTCGACGCGAATTCCCGGGCCCGCGGGAAATTCCAGCACCTTGAGCGTTCCCGGCGAAGGAAAGAAGCGCACCGGGTCCTCGGCGTAGATGCGTGCCTCGATCGCATGGCCGCGCACCGTGACGGGCCCGGGAATGACCGCACTCAGCGGCTCGCCCGCGGCCAGGCGGATCTGCGCCACCACCAGGTCGATGCCGGTGATTTCCTCGGTCACCGCATGCTCCACCTGCAGCCGCGTGTTGGTCTCGAGAAACTGGAAGCCGCCGCCGGGCGCATGCAAGGTTTCCACCGTGCCGATCACGTCGTAGCGCATCTTGGCCAGCACGCCGACGATGGCATCGCCGGCCGCGGCCACCATCTCGCGCGGCAGGCGCGGCGCGGGCGATTCCTCTATCACTTTCTGGTGGCGCCGCTGCACCGAGCAGTCGCGCTCGAACAGATGGCACACATTGCCCGCGCGGTCGGCGAGGATCTGGAACTCGATATGCCGCGGCTGCTCGAGCAGGCGTTCGAGGTAGAGCTCGGCGCTGCCGAAGCTGCGCCGCGACAGCGAGCCGGCCTGCTCGATGGCCTTGGCCAGTTCCTCATCATTGCGCGCAGCAATCATGCCTATGCCCCCGCCGCCGCTCGCGGGCTTGACCAGCACCGGGTAGCCGATCTCCCGCGCCATGCGCCTGTCCTGTTCGGGCTCGCCGCTGAGCAGGCCCGAGCTGGGCGCCATCTGCAGACCGTGGCCGCGCATCAGTTCGCGCGCCCGCGTCTTGTGCCCCATGGCGTCTATCCACTCGGGGCTGGGGCCTATGAACACCGCGCCCTGGGCCTGCACGCGGCGCGCGAATTCCGCGTTCTCCGACAGGAAACCATAGCCCGGATGCAGCGCGTCGGCGCCGCTGTCGCGCAGCACCTGCAGGATGGCTTCCTGGTTGAGATAGCTCATGCCGGGTTCGGCCGGGCCTATGCAATGGCTTTCATCGGCCTGCGCCAGATACGGCAGCTGCGCATCGGCTTCGGAATACACCGCGACCGAGCGGATTCCCATGGAGCGCAGCGCGCGCAGCACACGCGCCGCGATCGCCGCACGGTTGGCAATCAGGACCTTGTGGAACATTCTTTTCTCCCATTTCTCGAATTCGGCGCGCAGCTGTCCCCGGCGCCTTGCGGAACTAGGCGCACAGGCTGCGACGGTGTTGGAAACTCAGTAGCTCGTGGGCCAGGTCCGCATCAGGTGCTCGCCCACGCCGCCCGACAGGCGCAGCTGGTGGACTTCGAGGCTGCGTATCAGGTGGGCACGGGTCTGCGCCGGGTGGATCACGGCATGCGCGCTGTACGCCGCCGCGGCGTCGTAGGCCGTCGTGCCGCGGCTCATCTCCTCGAGCAGTTGCGCGTAGCGCTCGGGCTCGTCCTGGGGCTCGACGCCATGCACGATGGACACCGCCGAGCGCGGGTCCATGAAGTTCACTTCGGCCGTTAGCCAGTGGATGACCTCATCGGAATTGCCGCCGCCGCCCATGTTGAGCACCGCCTGGCCGTACGACTTGCGCATCACCACCGAAATCTTCGGCACCGTGACCAGCGACAGCGCATTCATCCAGTTCATCACGCGGCCTATCGCGCCCTGGCGCTCGCCTTCCACGCCGATCAGGAAACCGGGCTGGTCGGCCATGAACACCAGCGGAATGTTGAACGAGTCGCAGAGCACCAGAAAGCTCACCACCTTCTCGCAGGACTGGGGATCGATGGCCCCGCCCTTGTAGATAGGATTGCTCGCGACGATGCCGACCGAGCGGCCGCCCAGCCGCGCCAGCGCGGTCACGACCGAGCGCCCGAAGCGCGGCTTGAGCTCGAACACCGAGTCCTTGTCGTAGATCAGCGAAAGAATCTTGCGCACGTCATAGACCTGGGTGCGCGACTGCGGCAGGATGTCGAGAATGCGCTGGCCCTGCTCGCCCGAGCCTTCCGGCACGGCCAGCACCGGAGGCGCATCGTTGTGGTGGCTGGGCAGATAGGAAAGAAACTTCTGCACCGCCTCGATCGCCTGCTCGTCGGTATCGACCGCCAAATCGACCATGCCCGTGACTTCGGTGTGCAGCTTCCAGCCGCCCAGGGCCTCGGGGTCGACGGCCTCGTTGATCGCGCGCGATGTGAGCCGCACGCTCGAGACCGCGGTGATCGCGCCCTTGCGCATCACCACGAAATCGGCCAGCGCCGCATACCAGGACGACGAGCCATAGCAGTGGCCCAGCACCGCCGACACCCAGGGCGTTTCGCGCATGCGCCGGTACTGCGTGGGCCGGTCACCCGCGCCGATCGCTGCCGCGCCCATCACGTCGGGCATGCGCGCGCCCGTGGACTCGCCGAGGAACACCATGGGCAGGCCGCGCTGCGTGGCGATGCGCTTCACATGGCCGATCTTGGCCGAGTTCACGGTGCTGCTGGACGCGCCCATCACGGTGAAATCGTTGGACACCACGGCCACGTCGCGCCCGCTTATCTTGCCGAAGCCGGCCACCTTGCCGTCGGCGGGCGAACGCTCGCGCATCTCGGGGCGGATGCTGGTCGCGAACAGCCCCATTTCATGAAAGCTTTCGGCATCGAGCAGATGGTCTATGCGCTGGCGCGCATTGAGCACGCCCTGCTGCGCGCGTTCCTGCAGCTTCTCGGCGCCGCCCATGGCGAGGGCTTTCTGCAGGCGTTCTTGGTGTTGGTTGATTGCGGCTTCGAACATCATGGCTACCTATGGTGGTTAACGCAGTTCCACTGCTTTTTGCAGCTCGGGCATGGACTTGGCCAGGCCTTTCCAGGTCTGCACTTCCTCTTCCATGAAAGTGCGCAGCGCGGCCGGCGTGGTGGCCGTGGCCTGGGCGCCGATCTGCTCGAGCTTCCTGGAGAAATCTTCCTGGGCGACGATGCGCTGCGTGGCCTCGGCAAGCTGGCGCACGATGGGCTCGGGCGTGGCCGCGGGCGCGAGCAGGCCGAACCAGATGCCGATGTCGTAGCGCACGCCGCTTTCCTCGAAGGTCGGCACCGACGGCAGCGCGGCAATGCGCTGCCTGGAGGAAATGCCCAGCGCCTTGAGGTGGCCCGACTGGATATGCGGCAGCAGCACCGGCACCAGCGCGAACACCGCGTCCACCTGGCCGCCGATGGCGTCGGTCGTGGCCTGGGCGCCGCCCTTGTAGGGCACATGCATGAACGGCGCCGCGGCCCGGCTCTTGAGCATCTCCACGTACAGGTGCAGCTGCGCGCTCGACACCGTGTACTTGCCCGGCGACTGCTTGGATTTGGCGAGCATTTCCTGCACGTTGGAGAACGGCGCCTTGGCATGGGCCGCGACCAGGAACGGCACGCGCGCAATCATGCTGACCGGCTCGAACGACTTGACGGGATCGAACGGCGGCTGCGGGCCGAAGATCGAATTGACGCTGGGCGTGCCGCCGCCAAACAGCACGGTGTAGCCGTCGGGCCTGGCCTTGGCCACGGCGTCCGCGCCGATGTTGGTTGCCGCGCCCGGACGGTTGTCGACGACCACCGATTGCTTGAGCTCCTGCCCCAGCTTCTCGGCGTACAGGCGGGCAATCATGTCGGTGCTGCCTCCGGCCGGATAGGAGACAACCATGCGTATGGGCTTTTGCGGGAAGTCGGCTGCGCACGCAGTTGCCGCCACTCCCAGGACCAGCGCCGCCCCCGCAGCTATCGCATGCAAAATCATCATCAGTTGTCTCCTTTGATTGTTCCGCCCGCGCGCCGCGTTGCTTTTTTCCCGGCGCGGAGACAATGATCACTTGCTCCGGCTATTTAGTCAACGAGGTTTACCAATAAGGTGAGTTCCACATGATCAGTTCCAAGAAGCTGGCCCAGTTGCGCGAAGCGCGCCCCTTTGGCATAGGCCGGCTGTTTCTCCTCGCGCGCCGCGATTTCTCGCATCGCCTGGCGCAGAAAATGGCGGGAAAGCATCCCGACGGGCGCATCCCGGGCGGCTCGCTGCTGCCGTTCATAGACCTCGAGGGCACGCGCAGCACCGAGCTGGCCAAGCGCGCCGGCATTTCCAAGCAGGCCGTGGCCAAGGTGCTCAAGGAACTCGAGGAAGCCGGCCTGGTGACGCGCGCCGAAGACCAGAGCGACGGCCGCGCGCAGCTGGTGCGCTTCACGGAAGACGGCGTGAACTACCTGCTGCAGATCCATGCGGCGATCAAATCCATAGAGCAGGAATACGAGCAATTGCTGGGCGCCGAGCAGTTGCAGTCGCTGCGCAGCGGCCTGAGCCTGCTGGCCTATTCCCAGGAAGAGCAGCCGTAGGGCGGCGCAGCGTTTTTTCGCGCGCAAACGCGATCAAAATAGCCCGGTCCGCTTTTCTTTCAACGACAGGTATCTGCACCCGCGCTTGCGCGCATCGAAAGTCCTCCCATGTCTCTGCGTCCCCGTCTCCTGCAAAACGGCCCCATGCCGCTGGCCTCTCTTGACCGCGATCTCGCCGAACAGTTCGATATCCACCGCCTCGACCAGGAAGCCGACCGCGCGGGCTTTCTCGCCGCGCATGGCGCCGAGTTCGTCGGCCTGGTCACGGGCGCCGGCACGGGCGCCAAGGCCGAGCTGGTGCGCGCCCTGCCCAATCTGCAGGTCGTGAGCAGCTTTGGCGTGGGCTACGACGCGCTCGACGAAGCCGCGCTGGTCGCGCAGAAGGTGCGTGTCGGTTACACGCCCGACGTACTCAACGATTGCGTTGCCGACCTGGCGTTCGCGCTGCTGCTGGACGTCTCGCGCGGCGTCAGCGCAGCCGACCGCTTCGTGCGCCGCGGCGAGTGGGCCAAGGGCCGCTTTGCGCTGCAGACCCGGGCCTCGGGCAAGCGCCTGGGCATCTTCGGCATGGGCCGCATAGGCTCGACCATCGCGCGCCGCGCTTCGGGCTTCGACATGGAGGTCGGCTACCACAACCGCCGCCCCGTCGAAGGCTCGCCGCATGCCTACAAGGACTCGCTGCTGGAGCTGGCCGCATGGGCCGACTACCTGGTGGTGGTGGCCGCGGGCGGCGCCGCGACGCGCCATCTGGTCAATGCCGAAGTGCTGGACGCACTTGGCCCCCAGGGCTTTCTGGTCAACGTCGCGCGCGGCAGCGTGGTCGACGAAGAAGCGCTGGTGCAGGCGCTGCAGCAGGGCCGCATCGCGGGCGCGGGCCTCGATGTTTTCGAGGACGAGCCCCGGCCGCTGCCCGCGCTGCTGGAACTCGACAACGTGGTGCTGGCACCGCACATGGCCAGCGGCACGCACGAGACCCGCCGCGCCATGGCCGATCTGGTGCTGGAGAACCTGCACCACTTCTTTGCGACGGGACGCCCCAAGGCTGAGGTGCCCTGGTCGGCAGCGCTCTGAGCGCCGCGCCCGGGCTTCAGGGCCGCGGCGTGCCGAGCTGATCGCCCACGCGCGCGCCCAAGTGGGCGCGAATGTGGGCGGTGATGGCGCTGGCCTGTTCGTCGCCCAGTTCGTGGGCGGCGCTCTCGCGCGCCGTGAAGTGCATGATCAGCAGCGCGCGCAGCTTCTCGAACGCCTGCGGGTTCTTGTGCCCGCAGACGATGTCATTGCGATCTATCACCCGCTCGATCACGCCGGGGTCGAGCAGGCGTATGCGGCAAACGATTGCCAGCTGGGCGATTTCGAGATCGATGCTTTCCAGTATCGTCTCCCAGTGCCGGGGACTCGATGGTTCGACGGTCATTTTTTCATGTCCAGGTTGGAATTTCCGCGCCATTCGCCGCGCGTGGGCTAGGCCTCGGGGATGCGGTTGACCAGCGCCGCGCCACGCTCGAAGGCGCTGATACTGGCAATGGTGGTCTGCATGATCTGGCCTATGGCTTCCTGCGTGAAGAAAGCCTGATGGCCGGTGACGATCACGTTCGGGAACGACACCAGGCGCTGTATCACATCGTCCGTGATGATGGTCGAGGACAGATCCTGGAAGAACAGGCTGGCCTCCTGCTCGTAGACATCGATGGCCAGGCCGCCGAGCTGGCCCGTCTTCAGCGCCTCGATCGCGGCCTCGGTATCGACCAGTGCGCCGCGGCTGGTGTTGACCAGGATGGCGCCGCGCTTGGCGCCCGCCAGGGTCTGCGCGTTGACGATGTGGCGCGTGTGCTCGGTCAGCGGGCAATGCAGCGAGACCACGTCGCTCTGGGCCATCAGTTCCTGCACCGCCACATAGCGCCCGCCAATGGCGGTGAACACCGGATTGGGCTGCAGATCATGGCCCAGCACCGTGCAGCCGAAGCCGCGCATGATGCGCGCGAAGATGGTGCCTATCTTGCCGGTGCCGACCACGCCCACCGTCTTGCCATGCAGGTCGAAGCCCATCAGGCCGTCGAGCTCGAAATTGCCATCGCGCGTGCGCACGCTGGCGCGGGCGATCTTGCGGTTGACGGCCAGCAGCAGGCCCACGGCGAACTCCGCCACCGAATGCGGCGAGTAGTCGGTCACGCGCACCACCTCCATGCCCAGGCGCGCCGCGGCCGCAGCATCGACATGGTTGTAGCCCGTGGAGCGCGTCGCGACCAGGCGCGTGCCCTGCGCGGCCAGCAGGGCCAGCACTTCGGCGTCGACGTTGTCATTGACGAACACGCAGACCGCGGCGCAACCGGCGGCCAGCGCCGCGGTGTCGCGCGTCAGCCGGTCCTGCAGGAAGACCAGCTCATGGCCGGCCTCGCTGTTGGCCTGCGTGAGCAGGGACTTGTCGTAGCGGCGGGTGCTGAAGACGGCGGTTTTCATGGCTGCGTTTCTTTTCCTGGAGTGGCGTCGGCAGGGCTACGGTAACCGGTATCAATGTCCCACTGGCGCGCTCGGCGCGCCGCCGCGCCGGCGCCGGGATCAGGCCAGGTTGGGCGCCAGCAGGCTGCGCAGTTCGGCCTCGTCCATGCCGCGGCGCCTGGCCATGTCGATCAGCTGGTCGTCGCCGATCTGGCCCACGTTGAAGTAGGTCGAATCGGGGTGGCCCAGGTAGAAGCCACTGACGCTGGACGCGGGCATCATTGCCAGGCTTTCGGTCAGCGTCATGCCGATGTCGGGGCATTGCAGCGTCTCGAACAGCGCGATCTTGGCGGTATGGTCGGGGCAGGCCGGATAGCCGGGCGCGGGGCGAATGCCCTGGTACTTTTCCTTGATCAGCTCGGCGTTGCTGAGCTGTTCATCGGGCGCATAGCCCCACAGGTCGGTGCGCACGCGCTGGTGCAGGCATTCGGCAAAGGCTTCGGCCAGGCGGTCGGCCAGCGACTTGAACAGGATGCCCGAGTAGTCGTCGAGCTGATCGACGAACTCCTGCTCCTTCTTCTCCATGCCCAGGCCGGCGGTGACGGCAAACAGGCCGGCGTAATCCTTGATGCCGCTGTCCTTGGGCGCGACGAAGTCCGCCAGGCAGCGGCTGGGGCGCAGCACGCCGTCCACGGCCTGCTTCTCGGTCTGCTGGCGCATGCCGTACCAGGTCAGCAGCACCTGCGTGCGGCTGTCGTCGGTATAGAACTCGATGTCGTCGCCCACGCTGTTGGCCGGGTACAGGCCGATCACGCCGTTGGCCGAGAGCCAGCGGCCGCTGATGATCTTCTGCAGCATCGCCTGGCCGTCGGCCATGACCTTGCGCGCCTCCTCGCCGACGATGGCGTCGTCGAGAATCGCGGGATAGGGGCCGGCCAGGTCCCAGGTCTGGAAGAACGGGCCCCAGTCGATGAAGCGCGCGATCTCGTTGAGATCGAAGTTCTTGAACACGCGCCGGCCCAGCGCGCGCGGCGCAGGGGGCACGCGCGTGAAGTCGACCGGCGTGGCGTTCGCGCGCACCTTGGCCAGCGGCCACATAGGCACCTGCTTGCGGTTGGCGTGCTGCTGGCGCACCTTGTCGTAGTCGGCTTCCAGCGTCTGCAGATACTCCTCCAGGCCTTCGCCCAGCAGGCTCTGCGCCACGCCCACGCTGCGCGAGGCATCGGGCACGTAGATCACCGGGCCGTCGTACTTGGGCGCGATCTTCACGGCCGTGTGCACGCGCGAGCAGGTGGCGCCGCCGATCAGCAGCGGCATCTGGCGGCTGCGGAAGTATTCGTCCTTCTGCATTTCACCGGCCACGTACTGCATCTCTTCCAGGCTGGGCGTGATCAGGCCCGACAGGCCGATGATGTCCGCGCCCTCCTCCTTGGCCTTGGCCAGGATCTCGTGGCAGGGCACCATCACGCCCATGTTGACGACTTCGAAGTTGTTGCACTGCAGGACCACGGTGACGATGTTCTTGCCGATGTCGTGCACGTCGCCCTTGACGGTGGCAATCACGATCTTGCCCTTGGAGCGCACGTCCTGGCCCGCGGCCTGCTGCTGGCGCTTTTCTTCCTCGATGTAGGGCACCAGATGCGCCACGGCCTGCTTCATCACGCGCGCCGACTTCACCACCTGGGGCAGGAACATCTTGCCCGCGCCGAACAGGTCGCCGACGACGTTCATGCCGGCCATCAGCGGACCTTCGATCACGTGCAGCGGACGGCCGCCGCGCGCCAGCACTTCCTGGTAGGCCTCTTCGGTGTCCTCGGTGATGAAGTCGGTGATGCCATGCACCAGCGCATGCGCCAGGCGCTGGGCGACGGTGACGGGCGCCTCGGGCGTGCCGCGCCATTCGAGGCGCTTGCTTTCGTCCTTGGCGCCGCTGCGCGCGGTCTCGGCGATCTCGACCAGGCGCTCGCCGGCGTCGGGCCGGCGATTGAGCACCACGTCCTCGACGCGCTCGCGCAGCACGGGCTCGATGTCGTCATAGACGCCGACCATGCCGGCGTTGACGATGCCCATGTCCATGCCCGCCTGGATCGCGTGGTACAGGAACACGGTGTGGATGGCTTCGCGCACCGGGTCGTTGCCGCGGAACGAGAACGACACGTTCGACACGCCGCCCGAGACCTTGGCGCCGGGCAGGTTCTGCTTGATCCAGCGCACGGCCTCGATGAAGTCGACCGCGTAGTTGTTGTGTTCCTCGATGCCGGTGGCCACGGCGAAGATGTTGGGGTCGAAGATGATGTCCTCGGGCGGGAAGCCGACTTCGTCGACCAGGATGCGGTAGGCGCGCTCGCAGATCTCGATCTTGCGCGCGAACGTGTCGGCCTGGCCTTTTTCGTCGAACGCCATCACCACGGCCGCGGCGCCGTAGCGCTTGACCAGCTTGGCCTGGTGCTTGAAAGGCTCGAGGCCTTCCTTCATGGAGATCGAGTTGACGATGCCCTTGCCCTGGATGCAGCGCAGCCCGGCCTCGATCACCGCCCACTTCGACGAGTCGACCATGATGGGCACGCGGGCGATGTCGGGCTCGGAGGCGATCAGGTTCAGGAAGCGCACCATCGCGGCTTCGCTGTCGAGCATGGCTTCGTCCATGTTGACGTCGATCACCTGGGCGCCGTTTTCCACCTGCTGGCGCGCGACGGCCAGCGCATCCTCGAACTGGCCGTTGAGGATCAGGCGCGCAAAGGCCTTGGAGCCCGTGACATTGGTGCGTTCGCCAATGTTGACGAACAGCGTGTCCTCGCCCACAAACACGGGCTCTAGGCCCGACAGACGCATCGGAGGAATGGAAACTTCAGACGGCATACAACTCACCTGCACAAAACAAGGGCCAACAGGTGAGCGTCGTTGCGGGAGACTGAAACCCCAAGCCTGACAGTGGGTCCGATGATGGATAGGACCAACCGCTGCAACGCTCCTTGGGGGTTAGCCCGGGATTTTAGCGGGGATGCGCGGGGGTTGCCGCTGCTGGGGTTCTGGAGGCCGGGACGTTCATCCTTCGACAGGCTCAGGACGAACGTAAACAACCGTTCACTTTGAGCTTGTCGAAGGGTGTCTTAACTACGAACCAACAGCCCTTACTTCGCCGTAGGCATCACGAATTCCGCGCCCTTGCCAATGCTCTCGGGCCAGCGCTGCATGATGCTCTTTTGCTTGGTGTAGAAGCGCACGCCTTCCTCGCCGTAGGCATGCATGTCGCCGAACAGGCTCTTCTTCCAGCCGCCGAAACCCTGCCAGGCCATGGGCACGGGAATCGGCACGTTGATGCCGACCATGCCCACCTGGATGCGGCGGCCGAACTCGCGCGCCACGTTGCCGTCGCGCGTGAAGCAGGCCACGCCGTTGCCGAACTCATGGGCGTTGACCAGATCGACCGCCTGGGCGAAGTCGGGAACGCGCACGCAGGCCAGCACCGGGCCGAAGATCTCTTCCTTGTAGATGCGCATTTCAGGCGTCACATGGTCGAACAGCGTGCCGCCGAGCCAGAAGCCGTTGTCGCAGCCCGCGCCGGCCTGCGCGCCGTCAAAGCCGCGGCCGTCGACCAGCAGCTGCGCGCCTTCCTGCTCGCCCAGCGCGATATAGCCTTCGATGCGCGCGCGCGCGGCCTGGGTGACGATGGGGCCCATCTCGGCGGCCAGGTTCTCGCCGTCGAGCACCTTGAGCGTCTTGGTGCGCTCGACCAGCTTTTCCACCACCTTGTCGGCCACGTCGCCGACCAGCACCGCGACGCTGATCGCCATGCAGCGCTCGCCGGCCGAGCCGTAGCCCGCGCCTATCAGCGCGTCGACCACCTGGTCGATGTCGGCGTCGGGCATGACCACCATGTGGTTCTTGGCGCCGCCCAGCGCCTGCACGCGCTTGCCCAGGCGCGCGCCGGTTTCATAGATGTAGTTGGCGATGGGCGTGGAGCCGACAAAGCTCACGGCCTTGACGTCGGGGTGCTCGATCAGCGCGTCCACGGCTTCCTTGTCGCCCTGGACCACGTTGAACACGCCGTCGGGCAGGCCGGCCTTTTGCAGCAGCTCGGCCATCATCAGCGAGGCCGTGGGATCGGTAGGGCTGGGCTTGAGCACGAAGGTATTGCCCGCGGCAATCGCCACCGGGAACATCCACATCGGCACCATGACGGGGAAGTTGAATGGCGTGATGCCGGCGACCACGCCCAGCGGCTGGCGCAGCGTCCAGTTGTCCATGCCGGTCGACACCTGCTCGGTGAAGTCGCCCTTGAGCAGCTGCGGAATGCCGCAGGCGAACTCGATGATGTCGATGCCGCGCGCGACTTCGCCCTGGGCGTCGGTGAACACCTTGCCGTGCTCGGCGGTGATCGCATGCGCGAGTTCATCCTTGTGCTGGTTGACCAGCTCGAGGAACTTGAACATCACGCGCGCGCGGCGGATAGGCGGCGTGTCGGCCCAGGCGGGGAAGGCGGCGGCTGCCGAGGCCACGGCGGCGTCGACATCGGCGCGGTTGGCCAGCGCCACGGCGCCGGTCACGGCACCGGTTGCGGGGTTGGTCACGGGCTGGCTGCGCAGGCTGTTGCCGGCCACGCGCTGGCCGTGAATGAAGTGGGCAATGGAGGCCGTGGAGATGGCTGCGTTCATGGAAAAGTCCTTGGGGTCGGCGTGAACAATGGCCAAAGTGTAGGCAGGCACCGGCGCCCTGCCCAGCCCTGTGGCGTGAAATGATTGTTTAGTTTGGTGAACAATGGCGCAATGAATTCCAACGATGCACTGAAAACCGAACAGCTCTGGTCGCACCTCTACTGGCTGGTGGTGCTGGAGCAGCAGGGCAGCTTCACGGCCACGGCCGCGCGCCTGGGCGTGAGCAAGGCGGCGGTGAGCCAGCACATCGCGGGCCTGGAGCGCGCGGCCGGCGTGCCGCTGGTGCGGCGCACCACGCGCTCCATGCTGCTGACCGATGCGGGCCGCCACCTGGTGCAGGACACGCGCGAAGCCTTTGCCCGCATTGCGGGCAGCTTTGCCCAGGTGCGCGACCTGGCCGACGCGCCGCGCGGCAGCCTGCGCGTGACCGCGCCCGTGGCGCTCGCGCGCCAGCATCTGGTGCCGCGTCTGCCCGAATTTCTCGATCGCTATCCCGACATCCAGCTGGAGCTCGATCTGTCCGACCAGCTGCGCGCGCTGTCGCAGGACGGCCTGGACCTGGCCATACGCCACATCGGCACCCCGCCCGACAACCATGTGGCCTGGGCGCTGTGCAGCACGCATTCGGTGCTGGTGGCAAGCCAGGCCTATCTCGAGCGCCACGGCCCGATGCCCGCGGCGCCCGACGACCTGCGCCAGCACCGCTGCCTGCACTACCCGCGCGGCCACGAAGCCGCGGCCTGGACGCTGCAGCGCCAGGGCCGCGGCGGCGGCGCGCGCGCCACCGTGCCCGTGAGCGGGCCGCTGGTGGCCAACAACAGCGAGGCGCTGCGCGACGCGGCAATTGCCGGACTGGGCATTGCGCTGGTGCCCGACTTCAGCGCCCAGGCCGCGCTGGCCTCGGGCCAGCTGGTGCAGGTGCTGCCGCAATGGCGGCCCATGGGCGCGTTCAGCGACACCATCTACGCGATGCGCCCCTATTCAGCCCATGTGCCGCGCGCGGTGGCGGTGTTTGTCGAATGGGTGCGCGAGGTGTTTGCGAAGGGGTTTGCGCCGGGTTGAGAGGCGGCAGGGGCATGAGGACAGGCAGGCTCACCACGAACGGTTGTCACCGTTCGCCCTGAGCGGGGTTGGCGAGCAGAGGTATCGCCAGGCGTTCAAAAGAAACAGCGGGCTTCACCCCCGTTCGTCCTGAGCTTGTCGAAGGATGAACGGCCTGCGCTCAAAGCATGAGGACGGGTCGTTCATGGTTCGACAAGCTCACCACGAACGGTTTTACCGTTCGCCCTGAGCCCGTCGAAGGGTGAACGACCTGTCCTCAAAAAAACAGCCCGGCATCCATCCGGGCGCCGGGCTATGCAGAGATCAGCCAGAAGCTCAGGCCTTGATCCCCAGCTTGTTCACCAGCTGCCTGAACGTCGCGTTGTCACGCGCAATCACTTCGAGAAAGGCCGGCTGGTCGAGATAGCCTTCACCCATGTTCTGCTTGGCCATGGTGGCGCGCAGATCGGGTTCCTGCAGCGTGCGCGCCATCACCGTGCGCAGCTGCTGGATGATTTCGGGCGGCGTGCCCTTTGGCGCCGCCAGGCCGCGCCAGCCGCCTATCACCAGGTCGATGCCGCGCTCCTTGAGCGTGGGCACCTGCTCCCAGCCGGCCTGGATGCGCTTGTCGCCCATGATGGCCAGCGGCCGTATCTTGCCCGCGGCCACATAGGTCGCGACTTCGACCGGGGTCACCGCCACGGCTTCGATATGGCCGCCCAGGAGGTCAAGAACCGCGGGATTGGCGCCGCGGTAAGGCAGGTGGTTGAACTGCACGCCCACCTTGTCCTCGAGCGCCGCCGCCGCCAGATGGCCCAGCGAGCCCGGGCCCGCATTGCCTATGCGCACGCCGCCGACATTCTTCTTTGCCGCGGCAAGAAACTCTTCCAGAGTCTTGAACGGCGAATCGGCGCGCACGGCAATCGTTGCCGGGTCGGCGTTGAGGCGCGCGATGGGCACCACGTCGTCGGACGTGATCTTGGTCAGGCCCATGTGCGGAATCATCGTCATCTCGACGGTGATGATTGCCAGCTTGTAGCCGTCGGGCTTGGCGGCCGCGAGTTCGGACCAGCCCACGGCGCCGCTGGCGCCCGCGCGGTTCATGACGATCACGTTCTGCGGGAAATGCCGGCGCATGGTCTCGGCCATGGCGCGTGCCAGCACGTCGGTGCCGCCGCCGGCGGCAAACGGCACGATCAGCTCGACCGGGCGCTGCGGGTAGGCGCCGGGCTGCGCCCAGGCGGGCAGGCTGGCGGCGGCCGCGATCGCGGCCAGGCCACGGCCGAAGCCGCGGCGATTCAGGGAATGCTTCATGTCGGTCTCCTCTTTTTTCTCAGCCGCGCGCGCTTCAATCCAGCTGGATCTTTGCCGAGCGGATCACTTCGCTCCAGAGCTTCTGCTCGCTGCGCACGAAGTCGCCGAACTCGCGCGGCGTCATGGCCATGGGCTGGATGCCGATTTCCTCGAACTTGGCGCGCAGCGCGGGCTGGGCCAGGGCCGCGTTCAAGTCCTTGTTGAGCCGCTGGACCACGGGCGCGGGCAGCTTGGCCGGGCCGACAAAGCCTTGCCAGGCATAGGCCTCGAAGCCGGGCACGCCGGCCTCGGCCATGGTGGGCACATCGGGCAGGATGGCCATGCGCTGCGGCGTGGCCACGGCCAGCACGCGCAGCTTGCCGCCCTTGATCATCGACAGGCTGGGCGGCAGATCGACAAACATGGTCTGCACCTGGCCGGCCATCAGGTCCTGCAGCGCGGGCGCCGAGCCCTTGTAGGGCACATGCAGCAGGTTGCTGCCGGTGCGCTGCTTGAACAGCTCCAGCGCCACATGCAGCGGCGAGCCCGGACCCGACGAGCCCGAAGTCACCTCGCCCGGATGGCTGCGCACATGGGCCAGGAACTCGCGCATGTTCTTTGCGGGGAAATCGGGGTGCACGGCCAGCACCAGCGGCATGCGGCCCAGGCCGCCGATGAAGCTGAAGTCCTTTTGCGCGTCGTAGCTCAGGCTGCGGTACATCGCCGGGTTGAACGCCAGCGTGCCCGAATCGGCCGTGCCCACGGTATAGCCGTCGGCGGGCGAGCGCACGATCTGCGTGGCGCCGATGATGGTTGCCGCGCCGGGCTTGTTCTCCACCACCACGGTCTGGCCCAGCTCCTTGGACATGCCGATGGCGAGATTGCGCGCAATCACGTCGGTGGTGCCTCCGGGTGCATAGGGCACGACCCATTTGACGGGCTGGGCCGGAAAAGCCGCCTGGGCCTGTGCCAGACCCGTGCCGAGCAGGGCCGCGCCCAGCACCGCAATCAATTGCCGTTTCTTCATGTCTTGTCTCCTGGTTTTATGTTTTTTGCCCCAGCGGGGCGCTCTCACACTGCGGCGACTCAGGTCGCCGCAAGCATCCATTCATGCGCTGGATCGTTGCGAAATGCCCAGCGGCGTTCCGGTCCGGCCATGGTGTTGAGGTAGTACAGGTCGTAGCCATGCGGCGCGACGCAGGGGTGGTAGCCGCGCGGCACCATCACCGTGTCGCGGTGCTCCACGGCCATGGTCTCGTCGAGCGAGCGGTCGTCGGTGTAGACGCGCTGGAAGGCGAAGCCCTGCTGCGGGTTGATCTGGTGGTAGTAGGTTTCCTCGAGCACGGTCTCGGCGTTCGGCTGGGCCGGATCGCTGCTGTCGTGCTTGTGCGGCGGATAGCTCGACGAGTTGCCCGCGGGCGTGATCACCTCGACCACCAGCAGGCTTTCGGCCGGCTCGGACTCGGGCAGGATGTCGCAGACAAAGCGCGTGTTGCTACCCTTGCCGCGCACGCTGCGCTTCATCTGCGCGGGCGCGATCACGCGCTCGGGGTGCAGGCCCTTGGCCGGCGCCAGGCTCAGCGCGACTTCGGCCGCGGCCGAGGCGCTGATGTGCACGCCGCGCCCGGGCGGCACATACAGCGCCGCGGGCGCGCGTTCCTCGAACACCGAGGCGCGGTTGCCCAGCGCGCTGTACAGCACGCCGCCCACGCGCACGTCGACGCTGCCCGACAGCACCGTGAGGCACAGCTCGAGCGCGCCGGTCTGCAGCGCTTCCTCCTCGCCCGGCTGCAGACGCAGCACCTTGAACGTGATGTGGCGCCAGCCCGCCGACGCGGGCGTGATGTCGGTGACGATGCGGCCCGGCTGGGCCTTGACGAGAAGACTCATGCGGTTGCTCCTGCGCGCAGCGCGCCTTGTGGTTCCATGCCGGCCGCGGCGCGGCTGGCGCGCCAGCCGGCAATCAGTTGCCGGAAGTTGGCCGCGACCTGGGCATGCAGGCCGGCGTCGTCGATCTCGCCGCGCAGCCAGGCCAGGGCCGGCGCCGACCAGACGCTGCGGCCAATCATGAAGCCCTTGACCAGCGAGGCCGGTGCCTGGGCAAACGCCGCGATCAGCTGCTCCACGGGCTGGGACAGCCCCAGGATCACCGCGCCGCGGCAGTAGGGGTCGCGTTCCTGCACCAGCGCTTCGAGCGCCAGCCACTGGGCGCGCGCCATCGAGCCCACCTTCCACCACTCGGGCTTGAAGCCCAGGTCGTAGAAACGTTCAATGGTCTGCACCACGCATTCGCCGCTGTCGCCGGGCGCGATCTGCTCCTTGGGCGGAATCACTTCGAGCAGCAGTTCATGGCCGCTGGCGCGCGTCGCTTCCCAGACCTGCTGCAGCCACTCCTCCTGCTCGGCGCGCAGCGCGGCCGCGTCCTGGGGGTGGTAGAACACCAGGCATTTGACGGTCTGCTCGCGCGGCCAGTGCTGCAGCTGCGAGGCCAGCGAATGCGTGCCGTCGAAACGCAGCGGGCGCGAGCCCGGGCGCTCTATGGGCCGGCCCACCCACCAGCCGCGGCCGGTGGCGTCGTGCAGCGCGGCTTCGCCTATGCGGCCGTCGATCAGCACGCCCATGCGGCCCTTGCAGCCCGGGTCGTTCTCGACATCTTCCACCACGCGGTTGATCAGGCGCTTGAGCTGCGGCAGGCGCGCGCGCTCGGCGCCCGCCTGGTCGGCCAGTTCCTCGAACTGCGAGCGGTGGTCATAGGCCAGCACGCACAGCTCGGGCCAGGCCGGGCGCGCGGCCGTCACGCGGTGCAGATGGGCCAGCTGCGGGTCCTGGTCGGGGCGCGCCTGGCGCTGGCCGGAAAACCAGTGCGCCAGTTCGGCCGGCGTCGGCATGGCGGGCGCGCAGCCGTGGCGCGAGACCACGATGGCGCCGCAGGCATTGGCCATGGCCGCGGCCGCGGCATACGACTTGCCGCGCAGCAGGCCGGCGAGCAGGCCCGAGGCAAACGCGTCGCCCGCGCCCAGCACATTGAGCACTTCGATGCGCTCGCCAAGCACCGTGAGCGCGTCGTCTATCGCCGCGGGAATCGCGCCGTCGATGATCGAGCAGCCCAGCGGGCCGCGCTTGACGACAAACACCGCCGCCGTGCATTCGCGCGCGCGCCGCAGGCTGGCCATCAGGTCGCCTTCGGCGCCGCCGGCAATCATCCATTCCTCTTCGGTGCCTATGATCAGCTCGAACAGGCCGAGCTGCTGCTGCAGATGCGCGCTGACCTGGTCGTTGCCTATGTAGCGGGTCTCGCCGTCGCCCTTGCCCGTGAGGCCCCACAGCACGGGGCGGTAGTCGATGTCGAGCACGCGCACCAGGCCGTGGCGCCCGCCGATCTCCAGCGCCTTGCGGCTCGCGGCCAGCACGCCGGGCGTGCTCAGGTGGGTGCCGGTGATCACCAGGCTGCGACACTGGGCCAGGAAGTCTTCGTGTATATCGTCTGTCGACAAGGCCATGTCGGCGCAGTTCTCGCGCGCAAACAGCAGCGGGAACGTATCCTGGTCCTTGATGCCCAGCAGCACCATGGCCGTGAGGCGTTCGGCGTCGACCTTCACCTGGCTCACGTCGCAGCCTTCGCGCTGCAGCGTGGCGCACAGGAAGCGGCCGTTTTGCTCATTGCCCACGCGCGAGATCATTGCCGAGCGCATTCCCAGGCGGGCCGTGCCGAAGGCGATGTTCGCGGAGGAACCGCCCAGGTATTTGGAAAAGCTGCTCGCCGCCTCGAGGCTGCAGCCTATCTGCTGGGCATAGAGATCGACGGCCAGGCGCCCGAGGCAGGCGACGTCAAAGGGGCGGTCGGCGGGAAAAGGCAGCGTGCTCATGGTTTCCTTGTTGGTCACATCGGCAGCGCGCAGGCCCCGCCGGATAATCTTCGCCAGCGGATGATAATCCGATATAGAAAATATTTTCTAAATTTATGAAAAATAGAACAACCTCCCAGGAAACGCCGCCGTCCTCACAATCCCCTGCGGGCTTTGCGGATACCCAGGCTTTCCTGGCGGTGGTGCAGGCGCAGTTCGACAGCCTGAGCCGCCAGCTCAAGGCCATTGCCCGCCATGTAGAGATGCACCGCGACCGGCTGGTGCTTGACGGTGTTCAGGCCACGGCCGAGGCCTGCGGCGTGCAGCCGTCCGCCGTGGTGCGCTTTGCCAAGCACTTCGGCTTCAGCGGCTATTCCGAGCTGCAGGCGCTGTTTCGCGCCGACGCCGAGCGCCAGCTCGCGCCCAACCGCGGCTACCAGGAACGCATTCGCGGGCTGATCGTTCCGGGCGCGCAGACGCTGGCCGTGGGCCAGCTGGCGCGCGAAGTCATAGAGCGCAGCGTAGACAGCCTGCAGGCGCTGCAGCGCCAGCTGCCCGACGACCGCTTCGAGGCCGGCGTCGATCTGATGGTGCAGGCGCCGGCCATCTGGCTGGCGGCGTCCCGGCGCGCCTTCCCGGTGGGCGCCTATCTGGCCTATGCGCTGCAGCACACGGGCAAGGCCGTGCACTGGCTCAACGGCCTGGGCGCGATGCAGCAGCTCGAGCTGCGCGCGCTGCGCCCCGGCGATGTGATGCTTGCGGTGTCGTTTGCGCCCTATGCGCAGGAGACGCTGGAGATGGCCCAGGCGGCCGTAGCGCGCGGCGCGCAGCTGATCGCCATCACCGACAGCCAGCTGAGCCCGCTGGCCGCCCAGGCCAGCGTGGTGCTGATTGCCCAGGACGGCGCGACCTTTGGTTTCCGGTCGCTGACGAGCACGCTGGCGCTGGCGCAGTCGTTGTTTCTGGGCCTGGCCTACAGGCTGGAGCTGGCTTATGAGGCGCCGGTGACCACGGACTGAGGCAAGTCCTGGGGCTGGGCCGAAGACGGCAGACCGAAAACTCGGTCAAACGCCCAGTTGAACGCAAAGGTATAGACCAGGAAGAACAGCAGCAGGCCCAGGTCCATCAGAAAGGCCTGCCACAGGCTCACCTTGAACCACCAGGCAAACAGCGGCACCAGCATCACGACCAGGCCGCCCTCCATGCCCAGCGCATGCGCGGCGCGGCGCGCAAAGCCGCGCCCGCGCCGCGCCTGGCGCGCTTCCCAGCGCTCGAACAGGCCGTTCCAGACCACATTCCAGGCCACGGCAATCGCCGAAGTGATGACCGCAACAATGCTCGAGTGCGCCGCGCTTTCGCCGGTCAGGGCGGAGAGGCCGTAGGAGGTTGCGGCAATCGCAAACAACTCAAACAGGGTGACATAGACAACGCGCCGCCACGGGCCCTGCAGCTGGCGTTTCGGAGAAGAAATATTCAAAGACATGGGCTCAATGTATAGGGTTTCCACTGATAACAAAAGTCAGTATCTTTCAGATTTACTGATAGATTGCGGCGATGGCCTTTTCCTCCGATAACGTTCTGGTGTTCCTGGCCGTGCTCGACCACGGCTCGTTTTCCGCCGCCGCGCGCGCGCTATCGCGCGTGCCTTCGGCCGTGAGCATGGCGATCGCCCACCTCGAAGCCGAACTGCAGCTCAATCTGTTCGACCGCAGCGGGCGCGAGCCCCGGCCTACCGAAAGCGCGCGCGCGCTCGAGCCCCAGGCGCGCCTGCTGGCCGCGCAGCTGCAGCAGCTCAACGGCCAGGCGCTGGCGCTGACCCAGGGACTCGAGCAGCGGCTGAGCATCGCCATCGCGCCCGAGCTGCTGGCCTCGCGCTGGACCGCGGCGCTGGCCGAACTCGCCCAGGCCCACCCCTTGCTCGAAGTCGAAGTGCTGGCCGCGCCGCAGGAAGACGCGCTGGCGCTGCTGCACACCGGCCGCGCGCAGCTCGCGCTGGTCTTCGAGCGTCCCAGCCTCGACGGGCGCGAGGGTTTCCAGGAAGTGGGCAGCGACACGCTGATCGCGGTCATGGCGCCCGATCATCCGGTGCTCGAGGCCGCGCGCCGCGAGGCCGCGGGACGCGAAGGCATGCCCGCGGCGTCACTCAGCGAAGAGCATCTGAAGACCACGCGCCAGATCGTGGTCGCGAGCCGCGACCTGGGCCAGACCGACGCGCGCTTCGTCTATGCGCGCCACATCTGGCGCACCGACAATCACCTTGCCGCGCTGGGCCTGATCGAGGCCGGCCTGGGCTGGGGCTGGCAGCCGCGCTCACTGGTCGCGCCGCGCATCGAGGCCGGCCGGCTCGTCGAAATGCCGTTTTCCAATCTGAGCAACGGCCTGCGCCTGTGGGTCGACGTGGTCTGGTCCAAGCAGCGTCCCATGGGCCTGGGCGCACAGCTGTTCGTGCAGGCCATGGGCAAGCAGATGGCCGGGGACTGAAGCCGCCCCCGCGGCCCGATCACAGCTGCAGAAAAGCTTCTCCTATGCCGTCGAACTGCACCTGCACGCTGTCGCCGGCCCGGGCGCGCGCCAGACCCACCCAGCTGCCCGTGGTGACCACCGTGCCCGCGGCAAGCGTGCCGTAGGCCATGGTCGCATGGCGCAGCCAATCGGCCAGCAGCCAGGCGGGATCGCCCAGCGAATGGGTGCCGGTGTGCACGCTGGTCTCGCCGTCGCCCAGACGCAGCCGGCAGACCTGGGTCGACCAGTCGGGCGCGGCGCGCACCAGGTCGCAGGCCTGCCACTCGCCGATGACCAGCGCGCCATGGCACAGCTGGTCGGCCATGAGCAGCGGCGGCGGCGCGGCAAACTGCTGCTGCCAGCGCGACTCGACCACCTCAATGCTCACCGCCATGGCATCGACCAGGCCCGCGCATTCGCCGGCCTTCAGCTGCCAGGCCTGGGCCACAGAAACGTCCTGGCCCAGGCGCAGCGCGATCTCGGCCTCTATGCCGCGCGTGTGCAGCGGCCAGTCACCGGCGCGCGCGGGGCTGGACCAGACGCCGGCCGGCGGCAGCGGCGCATGCGTCAGCGGGGCGCCGCGCTGCGGCCCACCCGACTTCCAGGCGCGCGGCGCGCCAGCGGCAAACCAGCCCAGCTCCCGGGCCATAGCCTGCTGCACCGCATAGGCATCTTCGGGGCTGGACAGGCTGCCTGCCAGCGGCTGGGCATCGGCGAGTTCTGCACGCGCACGCGCCTGCAGCAAGGCCTGGGAAACGGCTTCAACGGACATGGAACTCCTGGGCAAAGACAGTGACAGAAAAAGGGTCGCAAAAACGCCCCGGCCTAGCCTGCATTCTTCCGCAAAAACCGCGCTTTCGGACGCTCGTTTCAGAGAGGAACTCCATGGTTATGCACGAAATGCATAACAACCAAAACAAGCGGCGTTGGACAAGCCGCAGCCACAGGAATAAGCTGAAAAACAGGTCATCCATTTTGTGACCACTGCTTCAAACGCTTTGGAATATTCCATGCAAAACACCCCTGCCTCCCCGTCGACCAGCTCTCTGCCGGCCCACCCCCTGCCCTCCTATCTGCAAGCCGACAAGCTCGGCCCCTGGGGCATCTACCTGCAGCAGATCGATCGTGTCACGCCCTATCTCGGCCACCTGGCACGCTGGGTCGAAACGCTCAAGCGCCCCAAGCGCGCGCTGATCGTCGACGTGCCGATCGAACTCGACAACGGCACCATCGCCCACTTCGAGGGCTATCGCGTGCAGCACAACACCAGCCGCGGCCCGGGCAAGGGCGGCGTGCGCTTCCACCAGGACGTGACGCTGTCCGAAGTGATGGCCCTGTCGGCCTGGATGTCGATCAAGAACGCGGCCGTCAACGTGCCCTACGGCGGTGCCAAGGGTGGCATCCGCGTCGACCCCAAGAAGCTGTCGAATGGCGAACTCGAGCGCCTCACGCGCCGCTACACCAGCGAGATCGGCATCATCATCGGCCCCAACAAGGACATCCCCGCGCCCGACGTCAACACCAATGAGCAGATCATGGCGTGGATGATGGACACGTATTCGATGAACACCGGCTCCACGGCGACGGGCGTGGTCACGGGCAAGCCCGTCGACCTGGGCGGTTCGCTGGGCCGGCGCGAAGCCACGGGCCGCGGCGTGTTCACCGTCGGCGTCGAAGCCATGCGCCGCACCGACATGCGCATCGAAGGCGCGCGCGTCGCCGTGCAGGGCTTCGGCAATGTGGGCGGCACGGCCGCCAAGCTGTTTGTCGAAGCCGGCGCCAAGCTGGTCGCGGTGCAGGACCACAGCGGCAGCATCTACAACGATCTGGGCATCGACGTGCCCGCGCTGCTGCGCCATGTGCAGCACACGGGCGGCGTCGGCGGCTTCGCCGGCGCCGACGTGCTGGCCAAGGAAGAGTTCTGGGGCGTCAACTGCGACATCCTGATTCCGGCCGCGCTCGAAGGCCAGATCCACCTGGCCAACGCCGGCCAGATCAAGGCCAAGCTGGTGATCGAAGGCGCGAACGGCCCGACCACACCTGAAGCCGACGACATCCTGCACAACAACGGCGTGCTGGTGCTGCCCGACGTGATCGCCAACGCCGGCGGCGTCACCGTGAGCTACTTCGAATGGGTGCAGGATTTCTCCAGCTTCTTCTGGAGCGAGGACGAGATCAACGCCCGCCTGGTGCGCATCATGCAGGACGCCTTTGCAGGCGTCTGGCAGGTGGCCCAGGACCACAAGGTCAGCCTGCGCACCGCGACCTTCATCATCGCCTGCCAGCGCATCCTGCATGCGCGTGAAATGCGCGGCCTGTACCCCTGAAGCCCCGGCCAGGCCGCGGCCGTCAGAAACGGTAGGTCGCGGCCAGCCAGATACGCGGGTTCTTGTAACCCAGGCGGGAACCGGGCCGGTGCCCGCCCGTGCGCCAGGCCACCACGGCCTGCGCGCTCCAGGACTTTTCGGTCCAGCGCAGACCCAGGCCCGCGCCCGACAGCGAACGCCAGTTGTCTTCGCGCCGCCAAGGGCGGCGCCGCAGCTTCACCTGTCCTGTGTCGGCAAACACAAAGGGCTCGGCGCGGCCCATGGGGTGGCGCAGTTCCATCTGCAGCAGCCAGCCTTCATCGCCCTGGCCTTCGGCACTGGTCCAGGCGCGTATGCGTTGCGGCCCGGATGCCGCAAACCACTTTTCGCTGTCGAGGTTGCGGCTGGCTTTCTGGCCCGCAAAGCGGCCCCAGAGCACCCAGTCCTTGCGCAGTGTCTGTTCATGGCGCAGATCGGCGCTGAGCAGCCGATAGTGCCCCTCGGTGTGCGCACTGGTGCGGTCCTCGTTGCGCAGCCCATGGTCGAGCTTGAGCCGCCCCAGGCCCAGCGTCAGTTCGCCCGACGTCTTGCCTTTGTCGTTCGCATATTGGCCACTGAGCTTCAACGGCAGCATGTTCAGCGTGCGATGCTCCTGCACCGGCGCCTTGCCGCGCGGACTGGCCGTGTCATCGGAATGCGTGCGCTCCAGGCCCACGCTCGCCTGGAGGTTGCCGGCCTTGTCCAGCCATAGCGGGTACGACAGCTCCAGCAACAGGATGTCCGAGGTCCCGCGCGCATTCAAGCCACGCCGTTCGCGGTGCAACTGGTAGTCGGTGTGGTCCAGCTCCGCACGCAGGCTCCAGCCGTTGATGCCCAGCGGCAACGAATAGCCGACAACGAGGTTCCAGGTGCCGTGCCAGCGGCGATGGCCTTGCAGGCTCAGCGCGTCGCCCAGCGTCCACAGGCTGGGAAGGTCAAGGGCAAAGCGCAGGCGCTGGTCTCCCGTGAAGCGGCTGCCGTGGTTGTCCAGGCCCACCAGGCCGCTGTAGCGCGGCTTGCGCGTCAGCGTCACGCTCAGATCGCGCGCCCCGTCTTCCGCGGCGCCGAGCACTGACTTGCTGCTCACGCCCGGCAGTTCCTCAAGCAGCTGCAGCCGGCGCTGCAGCGCCTTTTCGTCTATCGGTTCGCCAGGCTGCAGGTCGCGTATCCAGCGCGTGGCGGCAGGCTGCAGCGCGGCATCGTCGGTCTCGATGCGCACCGCGCCAAAGCGCCCGCCGCGCAGGCCATCATCCGGCACCGCAGCAGGCGCGGGCAGGGCCTGGGCCGCAGGCCCGTCCCCAGGCGGCTCCTGCGTCTGCGCGAGTGCGGATTCGAGGCACAGCACAACGGGACACAGGGCCAGCCAGGCCCTGCGGCAAGCGATGGCGATGGAATGCATGGCGGTTCTCCTTGGCAAGCCAGGCATCTGATCCATTCAGACCCGGCCTTGACACAGACAGTAACCAGCAGACGCACCAATGGATAGGATGAAACTATCGGTACGAATCAAAGAGATGCCGTCGCCGGCCTTGCTTGCGCTGCCGTCTGGCATGCTGTGCCGGCACGCACGCGCATGACAGGCGGCTCAGCTCCCGGTCGGGCCTATGCGCACCGACGCCCAGACGCGGTTCATTTCGGCGCAGAACGGCTGGGCGCAGCTGGCCTTGCCGCGGTAGGGACAGCCCAGCTCGGTGCACAGGCCCGTGCGCCGCTCCTGCAGCCGCTGGTCGTCGCGCGGCTGCTGGCCGCTGGCCTGAAGGGCCGCCATCTGCAGCCACGGGTCGTTCTTGGCCTGCAGCGCCACCATGGCCTGCTGCGCGGCCTGCGTGGACGGCAGCAGGCCGGCAAGCGCGCTCGCCGCCGACTGCGCGCCTTGCGCCGTGGGCGCCAGCGGCTGGAAATCCAGCCACAGCAGCGCGCTGGTGCGCAGCTTGTCCGCTCCGGGGGCCGCACCCTGCAGCACCAAGGCCAACGCACCCGACTCGAGCTGCTGCGCGGGCGCGGCAAACGGCAGCGTCAGTTGCGCCGTTCCCGCCGCGGGCAGGGACGCCATGGCCGGTGCTGCCGCGCCTGCGGGCAATGCGGCCGCGGCCTGCATCTGCGCCCAAGCCTGCGGCACCTGCAGCGTCAGCGCAAAGCCGCGCTCGCCTTCGGGCGTCTGCACCACGCCTTGCTGCACCAGCCAGGTCAGCATGGGCGGCAGGCGCGGGGCAGCATCAGCCACGGCCGTGCCGGCAAGCGCTGGTGCCGCCAGAGCCATGGCAGGCATTGCCGCTGCCGGGGGGGCAGCGTTTGCCATCGCCGGGGTAGCGACCGCAGCAGTATTGGTGGAGGGGGCCGACGTCGCGAGCGCCGGCGTGGCAGCGGTGGAGGGGAACGCAGTGGCCAAGGCAACCATGGACTTGCCGCCAGGCAGGTCCGTCACCGGTCCGGGGATAGCGACATTGCCGCTTGCAGGCGCATTGCCGGTTGCGGGCGCATTGCCTGGCGCGGCCGGGCTGCCCGGGCTCGCGGGTGGCGGCGTCGCTGCAGGCGCTGCGGGAGCGAGCACCGTATTGAGCCAGGCCTGGGGCCAGGGCTGGGCCGCGACCAGCTGCTGCGGCTGGGCCAGTCCCGCCGTGGCCTGGGCCACCAAGGCCGAGAGCAGTTCACGCAGTTCGGGCGATGTGCCCGCCGCGGGCCATTGCGGCGCACCGGCCTGCGCGCCCGACTGCACCTGGGTCACGAGCTGGGCGATCAGCGTCTGGAACACCTGCAGGCGCAGCGCCTGCTGCGCCTGGGCCGAAAGGCTTAGCGCGGGTGCGACGGGCGCCGCGGGAGCGACGGGCGCGGTGGGGGCCACGGGCGCCGCCCCCGCCACGGCCGTGGTCGCAGGCACCGCCGTCACGGGCGACACGGACGCCGGGGTTGTCGGACTGGTGGCGGGCGGCAGCGGCAGGTTCATCGCGGGAACCGTGCGCGGCGCTCAGGCCTGGGCCGGGTAGAACAGCGGCCGCGTGGCCGTGGCGCGCACCGCCTGGGCGATCGCGCCGATATGCTCGGGCGTCGTGCCGCAGCAGCCGCCCACGATGTTGACCAAGCCTTCGGCCGCGAACTCGTGCACCAGCCGGCTGGTGACTTCGGGCGTCTCGTCGAAGCCGGTGTCGCTCATCGGGTTGGGCAGGCCGGCATTCGGGTAGCAGCTGATAAAGGTGTCGGGCGCGGCCTTGTGCAGCTCCTGCACATAGGGGCGCATCAGCGCCGCGCCTAGCGCGCAGTTCAGGCCAATGGCCAGCGGATTCGCATGGCGCACGCTGTGCCAGAAGGCGGTCACGGTCTGGCCGCTGAGAATCCGGCCCGAAGCATCGGTCACGGTGCCGCTGATCAGGATGGGCAGGCATTCGCCGCTCTGCTCGAAGGCTTCGTCGACGGCAAACAGCGCGGCCTTGGCGTTGAGCGTGTCGAAGATGGTCTCGACCAGGATCACGTCGGCGCCGCCTTCGATCAGCGCCAGCGTCTGCTCGAGATAGGCCTGGCGCAATGTCTCGAAATCGACGTTGCGCGCGCCCGGATCGTTGACGTCGGGGCTGATGCTCGCGGTCTTGGGCGTGGGGCCCAGGGCGCCGGCCACATAGCGCGGATGGTCGGGCGTGCTGTACTTGTCGCAGGCGGCGCGCGCCAGCTGGGCCGAGCGCAGGTTCATTTCCCGCGCCAGATGGCCCAGCAGGTAATCGTCCTGGGCGACCGTGGTCGCGCCGAAGGTGTTGGACTCTATCAGGTCGGCGCCCGCGGCCAGGTAGCGTTCGTGGATGTCGCGGATCACGTCGGGGCGCGTGAGGCTCAGCAGCTCGTTGTTGCCCTTGACGTCGCGCGGCAGGTCCTGGAAGCGCTCGCCGACGGCATCGGCGCCGGTATAGCCTGCGCCGCGGTACTGCTCTTCACCCAGCTTGAAGCGCTGGATCATGGTGCCCATCGCGCCATCGAGGATGGCGATGCGGCGGGCAAGGGTGGCGGGCAGTTCTTTGGCGCGGGTGTATTGGGGCAGGCTCATCCCCCGATTGTAGGAAGTTGGGCGTGGCCCCGTCGCGGGTCAGCCATCTCCTGCGCCGGCGCCGGGCCGTCCCGAGCCGGCGGACGGCCCCCCCCGGGGGTGGCCCGCACAGCGGCAGCGGCTACGGCGTCAGCCGAGCAAGCGGGAAGGCATCATTGCTTTGGCCATGCGGAACGTCAGGTTCCAGCGCTCGCTGCCCAGCAGCGGGTGCACTCCATCCTTGAGCGGGCTGATGCCGTGGTACGCCAGGCGCGTCGCCCCGCCCCAGACCAGCACGTCGCCATGCTCGAGCTGCATGCGGCGCACGCGGTCGGCGCGCGCCAGGCCGCCCCAGAGGAAGGTCGCGGGCAGGCCCAGCGAGATGGAAACAATCGGCGCGCGCGTATCGCTTTCGTCGGCGTCGCGGTGCAGCGACATCTTCGCGCCCGCGACATAGCGGTTGATCAGGCAGGAGTCGGGCGCGAACTGCGGGTAGCCGGCTGCGGTGGCCGCGGCACGCGCCTGCTGCCACAGCCACTCGGGCATGGCGGGCCAGGGCAGTCCGCTGTGCGGGTCGGTGGCGCTGTAGGCATAGCCGCTGGCGTCCGAGACCCAGCCCCAGCTGCCGCAATGGCTCATGGACACCGACATCGGCAGGCCGCCGGGCGTGCGCATGGTGCGCCACGGCGCCTGCTCCAGCACCTGCCGCACGCTGTCCACCCAGCGCTGCGCCTGGCCCGCGGCCCAGCCGGGCAGCAGCCAGGCGCCGGGGTCCAGCGCGATCGGCGCGTCGTCGGCCGGCCCGAACAGCCGGTCGCTGTCGGCCAGGGCCATGGAGCCGGAACGGGAAGAGCGGAGCATGAAAGTTGCAGCGGAAACAAGGCGTTGGCTGCATTGTAGGAAGGCCGGGCTGGCCCTTGCGCTGCGGGGGGCTGTGCCGCCCCAGGACCACGGAAATGCGCCCCGGGCGCACAATATGCGTTTGTCCGGCCCCTGCCAGGGCCCGCAGCGCGCATGCCTGCGGAGCTTTGCAGGGCTCGTCGCTTCCCGCTTTTTTTCGAGAGAATCCGCTTGTCCACCGCGCAGTCCGTATTGCAAGAAGTTTTTGGCTACGACCAGTTCCGTGGCCCGCAGGCGGCGATCGTCAGCCATGTGATTGCCGGCGGCGACGCGCTGGTGCTGATGCCCACGGGCGGGGGCAAGAGCCTGTGCTACCAGGTGCCGGCCATCGTGCGCCAGCAGCAGGGCCATGGCGTGACCATCGTGGTCTCGCCGCTGATCGCGCTGATGCACGATCAGGTGGGTGCGCTGCACGAAGCCGGGGTGGACGCCGCATTCCTCAACTCCACGCTGTCGTACGAGCAGACGCAGGAAGTCGAGCTGCGGCTGCAGACCGGCGACATCACGCTGCTTTACGCCGCGCCCGAGCGGCTCAACACGCCGCGCTTCCTGGGCCTGCTCGACAGCCTCTATGAAGCCGGCCAGCTGTCGCTGTTCGCGATCGACGAAGCGCATTGCGTGAGCCAGTGGGGCCACGATTTCCGCCCCGAATACCGCGCGCTCACGGTGCTGCACGAACGCTATGCGGGCGTGCCGCGCATCGCGCTGACAGCCACCGCCGATTCGCTCACGCGCGCCGACATCGTCGAGCGCCTGCAGCTCGAACAGGCGGGCCAGTTCGTCAGCAGCTTCGACCGCCCCAACATCCGCTACACCATTGTCGAGAAGAAGGACGCGACGGCCCAGCTGCAGCGCTTCATCCAGACCGAGCACCAGGGCGACGCGGGCGTGGTCTATTGCCAGTCGCGCAAGCGCGTGGAAGAGTTGGCGCAGACGCTGCAGAACGCCGGCCTCTCGGCCCTGCCCTACCACGCGGGCCTGCCGGCTGACATGCGCCAGCGCCACCAGGACCGCTTCCTGCGCGAAGAAGGCATCGTGATGTGCGCCACCATCGCTTTCGGCATGGGCATAGACAAGCCCGACGTGCGCTTTGTCGCCCACGTCGACATGCCCAAGAACATCGAAGGCTACTACCAGGAGACCGGGCGCGCGGGCCGCGACGGCCTGCCGGCCCACGCCTGGATGGCCTACGGGCTCAACGACGTCGTCAACCAGCGGCGCATGATCGACGAAAGCCCGGCCGAGGAAACCTTCAAGCAGGTGATGCGCGGCAAGCTCGATGCGCTGCTCGCGCTGGCCGAGGCCACCGACTGCCGGCGCCAGCGCCTGCTGGGCTATTTCGGCGAAGACTCCACGCCCTGCGGCAACTGCGACAACTGCCTGAACCCGCCCGCGGTCTGGGACGGCACCGACGCCGCGCGCAAGCTGCTGTCGACCATCTACCGCGTGCACGAGGCCTGCCAGCTGACCTTCGGCACCGGCCACATCATGGACGTGCTGCGCGGCAAGGACACCGAGAAGGTGCGCCAGTACGGCCACCAGAGCCTGTCGACCTTCGGCCTGGGCGCGCAATACTCCGAAGCCCAGCTGCGCGGCGTGCTGCGCCAGCTGCTGGCCACGGGCGCTTTAGGCCTGCACAAGGTCACGAGCGACAGCGGCCACAGCTTCGACACCCTGGCGCTGACGCCGGGCTCGCGCGCCGTGCTGCGCGGCGACGCCCAGGTGATGCTGCGCGAAGCCACGGCCAGCGCCGCCAAGCGCACGCGCAAGACGCCGCAGGCCAACGTCGCGGCGCTCAACCTCGGCCCCGATGCCCAGGTGCGCTTCATCAACCTCAAGGCCTGGCGCGCCGAGGTCGCGCGCGAGCACAACCTGCCGGCCTATGTGATCTTCCACGACGCCACGCTGGCGGCCATTGCCGAGCGCGACCCCGCGAGCCTCGACGACCTCAACGGCATTCCCGGCATGGGCGCCAAGAAGTTCGACGCCTATGGCGCCGAAGTGCTGCGCGTGTGCCAGATGGCGCAGAGCGCCTGACAGAACCCCGCAAATCGAAGATTTGCGGTGGGGACTAGGCGCGGCCGGCCAGGCGCGGCCGGCTAGGCGCGGCCGGCAAGGCGCGGTGCCGCAGACAGTGCGAGTAACACGGCAAGGCAACGACGTCTCAAGGGTTTTGTTCGGTGCTCTAAGGGATTTTCCGGGCGCAAGACCCCGACGACAGGCGAACCTCTCCGACAGCGCGCGACGCGCGAGTTGCCGATACTGCGGGTCTGCGGGCAAGCGTTCTACGCTGCTCGCGTCCTACAAGCGCACAGGAGACCGCCATGTCCACCGTCCCGCCACCAGCGCCGCCGTTGATCGCCCACGACGTGCCCCTGGATGAAGCGCTGCAACGCGCCGACGCAGGGCCGGCGCGGGCCGGACTCGACGCCTATGTGCAGCAGCTGACCGAGTCGGAGCAGGCCTCGGACGCGCTGCAGAACAACCCCGCCTGGCAGGCCCAGCGCGCACTGGGCCGGCGCCAGGGTCTGGTCGCCCAGGCGCTGACCCAGCACACGCCGGGGCGCTGGAGCGTCTGGGCCGCGGGCCTTTATCTGCATGGCCAGTTCGCACCCGACAGCCTCGACACGCTGCTGCTGACCTCGGCCTCGCTGGCCGTGCTGCGCAAGGAGCCCGCGCTCTGGGCGCGGCTGGGGCCGCTGCTGCGCAATCCGGATGACGATGCGCGCGACCTGCCGATCGCGCGCAAGACCGCGCTCTGGATGGGCCTGGGCGCGAATGCCGTGCAGTCGATTCAGCCGCTGTACGCCACGCCCACCTTGCTCCAGGCCACACCCGTGGGCATGGGGCTCTGGGGCCGGCAATACCTGCTCAGCGGCAGCAGCCCGGGGCTGGCCGCGCCCGACAGCGATGCCCACCTGCTCAGCGCCCAGACACCTCAGGGGCCAAGCTGCTTTTTCGTGCCGCGCTGGCGCGAGGACGGCGAACGCAACAGCCTGGTCGTGCGCCCGCTGTTCGGCGCGTTCGGGCCCCAATCCGTCGCCGAGCTGCAGCTCAGTGCGGCCAGCGGCTACCTGCTGGGCGAGGAAGGCCAGGGAGCCCTGACGTTCCGCGCCGCCGTGAGCGTGCTGCGGCTGGGCCGCACGCTGGCCAGCTGCGCGCTGCTGCGCCAGGCGCTGGTGCAATCGCTGACACAGGCACGCGGCATGAAAAACATCCCGGCCCAGCCGCTGCTGGACAGCGTGCTCGTAGACATGGCGCTCGAAAGCGAAGCCGCGCTGACGCTGGCCATGCGGCTGGCCCAGGCATTCGAGCGCTGCGATGACGCCGCCGCCGACAGCATTTCGCCGCTCGAGCTCGCCTGGAAACATGTGATGGCACCGGCCGCGCAGTTCTGGGTGGGGCGCCGCGCGATGGAAGTCACGGCGGAAACCATGGAATGGGCCGGCTCCCAGGGCGCGCTCGACAGCCCCCAGGGCCAGACCCTGGCGCGGCTGTTCCTCGCCGCGCCCGCACAGGGCCGCGGCGAAGGCATGGGCAATGCGCTGTGCCTGCAGGTGCTGAACGCGCTCGACCGACAAAAGCCCGCGGCCCGCGTGCTGTTCGAAGCCATGGAAGAGATCGCCGGCGGCGACGCGCGCATTCTTGCGCAGCTGCACGCGCTGCGCGCCATGCTCGCCCAGCCGCCGGCCGAACAGCAGGCCATGGCACGCATGCTGGTGCAGCGCCTGGTGCTCACGGCCCAGGCCTGCCTGCTGCACCGCGACGCGCCGCCGGCCGTGGCCCAGGCCTTCATCACCACGCGCCTGGGCAACAGCGGCACGGGCCGCGTGCTTGGCGCGCTCGATACCCGGCAAATGGATCTCGAGCGCCTGCTGCACCGGGCATTGCCCGCCTGAGGCCAGGCAGCAGAACCTGCATGCCAGGTCCAGGTTTTCATCTGTGGACACAATGGCCCATGATCAGCCTTCAAGACATCGAGCTCGCGGCCCAGCGCCTGCACGGCCACATCCTCGAAACCCCTTGCGTGGAGTCACGCACGCTGTCGCAAATCGTCGGCGCCCAGGTATTCCTCAAGTTCGAGAACCTGCAGTTCACGGCCTCGTTCAAGGAGCGCGGTGCCTGCAACAAGCTCGCCCAGCTCACGCCCGAGGAAAGCGCGCGCGGCGTGATCGCCATGAGCGCCGGCAACCACGCCCAGGGCGTGGCCTACCATGCCCAGCGCCTGGGACTGCGCGCGGTGATCGTGATGCCGCGCTTCACTCCCGACGTCAAGGTCGAGCGCACGCGCGGCTTCGGCGCCGAAGTGGTGCTGCACGGCGACACGCTGGACGAAGCGCGTTCCCATGCGCGCGCGCTTGCCGACTCCCAGGGCCTGGTCTTCGTCCACCCCTATGACGACGCCGCCGTGGCCGCGGGCCAGGGCACGCTGGCGCTCGAAATGCTCAAGGCCCAGCCCGATCTCGACATGCTGGTCGTGGCCATAGGCGGCGGCGGCCTGATTGCCGGCGTGGCCACCGCGGCCAAGGCGCTCAAGCCCGGCATAGAGATCATCGGCGTGCAGACCCAGCGTTTTCCGTCGATGGTCAATGCGATCCAGGGCAGCGAGTTGCCCATGGGCCAGTCGACGATTGCCGAAGGCATTGCCGTCGCCTCGCCCGGCGAGCTGACCCAGGGCGTGGTGCGCGCCTTGGTTGACGACCTGCTGCTGGTCGACGAAGGCGACATCGAGCAGGCGGTGCTGATGCTGCTCGAAATCGAGAAGACGCTGGTCGAAGGCGCGGGCGCCGCGGGCCTGGCCGCCATGCTGCGCCACCGCGAGCGCTTCGCGGGCAGGAAGGTCGGGCTGGTGCTGTCGGGCGGCAACATCGACCCGCTGCTGCTGGCGGCCATCATCGAGCGCGGCATGGTGCGTTCGGGCCGGCTGGCGCGCATACGCGTGAGCGCGCGCGATGTGCCCGGCGTGCTCGCGCGCATCACCGCCACCGTGGCCGATGCCGGCGCCAACATCGAGGAAGTCCATCACCAGCGCGCGTTCACGCTGCTGGCCGCGCAGAACGTCGAGATCGAATGCGTGCTGCAGACGCGCAACCAGCCGCATGTGGAACAGGTGCTCGCCAGCCTGCGTGCCCAGGGCATGGAAGCGCAGCGCGTCTGAGCGCCCTGCAAACCTCATGGCTTACCCCAGGCCCGTCCTCGGCCGGGTCTGCTTAAAATAACGGCATCGCAGCCCCAGTGCAGCTTTCTTGAACCACCCACGGGAGCCTCTCATGACCCATCCCCACGCTTCGGCCACGGCCGATGAGCACCCCGAGGACGCGACCGAATCCGTTGTCCGTTACATCCCGGTCGTGCTGCCACTGGTCGGCGCGGTGCTGATGTTCCTGCTGGCGTTCATCGCCGTATACCTCGCCTGAGCCTTTCTCATGGCAGCTCCAAGCCCCGGTCACGGGGCTTTTTTTTGCCTTTTTTTTATGCAGCCCATCTTCATGCAATGCATATCCTGATACTTATATTGCATAGTTTTTTGGACTTCTGTCTGACACAAAAATGCGGTAGCTACCTAGAATGGCGGCTTCCTCTTTGATTTGAGCATCGGGTCAGCACCCCGATGGCGTTGCCTACGACCCTGAAAAAACCTGTTTTCTCAAAGGCTGCCCAGCTGTTTCAACGCTGCCGCGTTGTCTTTGAAAAAACGTTTTTTCAATTAGAAAGCTCCCGTGATGAACGCACCTGCACTGCAAGCCCTGACCATTCAGGCGCCCTCCTATGTCAAGAATGCCCGGCTGATCGCCTGGGTCGCAGAAATGGCCGCGCTGTGCAAGCCGGCCAACATCCACTGGTGCGACGGCTCGCAGGAAGAGTACGACGCGCTGTGCCAGCAACTCGTCGACGCCGGCACCTTCAAGCCTCTCAACCCCACCAAGCGCCCCGGCAGCTACCTCGCCTGGTCCGACCCGTCGGACGTGGCGCGCGTCGAAGACCGCACCTACATCTGCAGCCAGGACCAGGCCGACGCCGGCCCGACCAACAACTGGATGGCGCCCAATGAAATGCGCGCCACGCTGC
>Ga0308165_1000530_pt1 | contig 69326 bp, 63 predicted proteins | sample PhyWR2_FD_201032 | JGI IMG/M metagenome (GOLD analysis project Ga0308165, IMG submission 201032) | Phyllosphere microbial communities from UC Gill Tract Community Farm, Albany, California, United States - DLSLW.R2 | ecosystem: Host-associated > Plants > Phyllosphere > Unclassified | place: USA... | reverse complement strand
ATTGGATTTATTGGACATAGGAATACCATGAATACAATTCTTTGTATTTAACTCGCCGGCAATGCCCCACATTGTCGGCTTTGTTTTTTAGAAAAATATTATGGAAAAATGGAGCCGCGGTTAGGGGCTGTTGGTGTAATGGTTCTTCTTCATCGTTTTATTATATTTGGTTAGTTTTTATTCGAAACCACAATACTGGTTCCCTGGATACTATATTTGCTTGATATGGTTCCGCAGATCAGGTCGAGCTGCTCATACAGCCCTTTTTTGCTTAAATCTCCGGTAAAAGTATAATTGGCAATCTGCTCACTGTCCGATTTTATCTCTATCCCATAAGCTTCGGATAAGGTTTTGAAAATCTCTTTAACGCTTTCTTCTTTAAAATTATAGCTTAAGCTGGTTGGTATGTTATAGGCTTCGGCCAAAGGAATGGGCTTACTTACCAATGTTTTATTTAACTGATGATCTGAAAAAACACCTTTTTGATTTGGTGTGAGTAAAATCGGCTTGGCCAATTTCGTTTCTGATAAATGAAAGAGCGAACTTTTCTCGTTTTCCTGAACCTGAACTTTTCCTGTGCGCACCGAAACCTGCGCAGGAATTTGGTCGGTTGATGACTTTACCCAAAAACTGGTTCCCAAAACACGTACAACCAATTTTTGATTGTATACATAAAATGGGCGCTTAGGATTTTTACTTACCGAAAAAAAAGCGGTTCCTTTTAGGTAAACCGTTCTTTTGTCGGCAGCAAAAACCTTTGGATAAATAATATTGGCCTGCGGTTTAAGTGTTACCGTACTTTCATCGCTAAGCGCTATCATGATGGGACGATCAGTATCGTTGGTTTTGCTGATTAAGCCTAAATTGCCATTTTCATCAATAAAAGATTGTTCGGCATGATTATATTGCACTAAATATAGGCCGGCTATAAAAAAAGCGACCATAATAGAGGCAGCAATGGCAAATTTTGGCCAAAGCCTTTTAACCTTTAATGTTGGTTTACGCTCAATATTATTGATGTTGAGCCAAACATTAGTCTGCATTTCTTCGAGTGCCGTTGAAGATAGATCTTTAAAATTTCTGCTGTTTAAATTATGATACCATTTATCTACCCAGAGCTTTTCGGCTTCGGTACAATTTCCGTTTTCGTAACGGCTTAGTAAATCGTAAAAAGATTTCTGATTCATAAGAAAGAATATTTGGCTCTATACTATACAAGTAACGCAGTTGGGTTTAAACCCTAACGGCAGAATAGGAAAAAAACTAAATAAAATGTAATTAGCTGATAATGAGCTATAAAAAGATATAAAAATTGTTGATGTACTCTTTTATTCTTTTGATTGAGCGGGTAATATGATATTCTACAGCCTTTTCGGAAATGTTTAGCCCGTTAGAAATATCTTTGGTAGATTGATGTTTGTAGCGGCTCAGCCTAAAAACTTCCTGTGTTTTTTCGGGCAGCGAATTAATGCCTTCTTCGATGATGGAAGATAAATCGTGCAGATCTACCAGGTTTGCGGTATCCTGGTGGTTTTCGGAATACGTTAGGCTCTGGTACTCCATGTACTTGTTTTCCATAACCAAACTGCGGATGTGGTTGATCACACTTAATTTTAGTGCGCCAAATAAATAGGCCTGCAGGTTACTGATCCGTGCTTCCTGCCGTTTTTCCCAAAGGGAGATGAAAATATTCTGCACCAGCTCTTCGGAGATTACTTTATCACCTGTTTTTTTGTAGGCAGCCAACAACAGTTCCTTACTGTAGGTGAAATAGATTTTCTCGTAGGCCTGCTTGTCGCCCTGTTTTAGGCGGACCAGTAAATCTTCAGACTTTTCAGGCTCAAAGTGATGCATTTATTTGGCTGTTCGGGATGATAATGTAAGTAAATGTAATAATTTATTGTTGTTAAGTTGAAATGTTTGAAGGTTGAAATGTTTTGATTTGGGTTTGATTGTTGGATCGTTTCATTGTTCAATTGCTGGGAGGTTTGCATATCGTGTTAATCTGCGTTTAGTTTCGATCTGCATTTCTCCCGTATCGTCCTCCTAAACTTGTTTAAGGATCTGCCACAGATAGTTTTCAGCCGGTAATTTTCAGCTACTACTTTAACAATTGGGCAATTCTACTATTTATGCAGTTAATTCTTCTACTGGATACACTAAGTATAAATATTTTATCGCGTTTTATCTCATTTTTTTACCTTTGCTCAATCTCAGAAAAATTATGCAAGAAAAAATTGTTGTTTTAGGCTCTAACGGGCAAATTGGTACCGAGTTGGTAACCATGTTACGTAAAATATATGGTGATGATCATGTGGTTGCATGCGATATACGCAGGCCAGATTACGACATCAAAAACTCTGCACCGTTTGAATTTGTGAATGTACTTGATAAAGAAATGATCAATGGTATTTTTAACAAATACAAACCTACTCAAGTTTATCTTTTAGCAGCACTATTATCGGCTACAGGCGAGCAAAATCCAAAATTGGCCTGGGATTTAAATATGAACGGTTTGCTGAATGTTTTGGATTTGGCTTTAGAATATAAAACGGCAAAGGTATATTGGCCAAGTTCGATCGCCGTATTTGGTCCGAATTCGCCAAAAGATAATACTTCGCAATATTGTGTAATGGACCCGAATACCGTTTATGGGATCAGTAAACTGGCAGGAGAACGCTGGTGCGAATATTATAACCAAAAATACGGATTGGATGTGCGCAGTATCCGTTACCCAGGATTGATCAGCTGGAAAGCTGCACCGGGCGGTGGAACAACCGATTATGCGATCCATATTTTTCACGATGCATTAAAAAAAGGCAGTTATCAGAGTTTTTTAAATGCAGAAACAGAATTGCCGATGATGTATATGGATGATGCGATACGCGGAACCATTGAACTGATGGATGCCCCGGCAGATCAGATTTCGGTGCGCAGCAGTTATAATTTTGGAGGAGTAAGTTTTACGCCTGAGGTTTTGGCTGCCGAAATCAGAAAACATATTCCGGATTTTACCTTAACTTACGGGCCAAACGATCCGCGCCAGCAGATTGCAAACAGTTGGCCCCGTTCGATAGACGATAGTTATGCAGCTAAAGATTGGGGCTGGAAACCAGAGTTCGATTTATCGAAACTGACAATTGACATGTTAAATAATTTAAAAAAATAATATAAAGGTAGAGGGTTGGAAGGTTGAAGGCTGAAGGTCTAATATCTCAAATCTTATATCTCAATACTACTAAAATGGGAAGAGCATTCGAATTTAGAAAAGAGAGAAAGTTTAAGCGTTGGGCCAAAATGGCGGTTCAGTTTACGCGTATCGGTAAAGATATCGTAATGGCGGTAAAAGAATCGGGGCCTCATCCCGAAACCAACTCGCGTTTACGTACGGCCATGCAAAATGCGAAAGCCGTAAACATGCCAAAAGATAGGGTAGAAGCTGCCATTAAGCGTGCATCTGATAAATCGATGGCCAACTACGAAGAAATTGTGTACGAAGGTTATGCCCCGCATGGCGTTGCCGTTTTAATTGAAACCGCTACCGATAATACCAACCGTACCGTAGCCAATGTTCGCAGTTATTTCAATAAAACCGATGGTTCTTTGGGTAAAACCGGTTCGTTGGATTTTGTCTTTAACCGTAAATCTATCTTCCGTTTCACTCCGGCTGAAGGCTTGGACCTAGAAGAACTGGAGTTCGAATTAATCGATGCCGGCTTAGAAGAACTTTATGTGGAGGCTGATGAAGATGGAAACGATGTAGCTGTTGCCCAAGGTGCTTTCGAAAACTTCGGTTCGTTACAAAAAGCGCTTGAAGAAAAAGGAATTGAACTAAAAAGCTCTAAATTGGAGCGTATTGCTTTATCTCACCATGAGGTTACCGAAGAGCAGGCTGCTGATGTATTGAAATTGATTGACAAGCTCGAGGAAGATGATGATGTGCAGGCTGTTTACCACAATATGGCTGAATAATATAACTATTGATATTTACTGAAAAGGTCCCGATGTTAAAAATCGGGACCTTTTTTTGTCTACTAGCGCGCGTCACACTGAATTTATTTCAGGGTCTTTTAAAATAGATACTGAAACAAGTTCAGTATGACGGATTATTCTATTATTTCTTATGCGAAAACAGCCATGGCAGCAGTTCTGGTTCTGCAAAGGCACTATCCCAGCTGTTGTGGTTGGCTGTTGGGTAAAGGGTAAACTTTACTTCACCGCCAACAGTTTTTAACCGTTCGGCAATGGCAATCGAAAATGCCGGATCAACAATATCATCTTTTGCACCATGGAAAATCCAAAGAGGTATTTTTTGGTATTTTTTGATGTTGTTGGTGTTATCACCACCACAAATGGCAATAGCTGCCGCAATTTTACGGTGTTCTCTCCTTAACAGCTCGTACGTGCCCATTCCGCCCATAGATAAGCCACCAACATAAACCTGTTCTTTATTTACATAGGGTTTTTTAAGGAAGTTTTTAAGCATTCCCTGTAGCGCATGCATTATTTTTGTCGGCTTTCCACCTTCTACAAAGCTTATTTTACGCTTCCCGCCGGCATCTTTTTCAAAGTTGGCATTGGCCCAAAAATCATTTTGTGGACATTGAGGAAAAACTACAATAGCAGGGAAATTCTTGCGTACATCGTTTTTTAAGAATAATTTTCCCCCATGTAGCAGTTGACTTGCATTATCATTGCCCTTTTCTCCACTTCCATGTAAAAAGAAAATAATCGGGTATTTTTGGTCGGGATTAAAATTTTCTGGAAAAAGAATCCTGTAATAGATCGAATCCTTTCCTTTGATAAAGCTTCCCTTGTCGTATTTTTTAAAGTCCTGAGCGTTTAAAAAGAGTACTGAAAAAAGAATGCAGATGATTAAAATAATCTTTTTCATGCAACAAAAATAGGAAACCTAAATTACTTTACAATAGTATATGAGGTAGCGTTGATTTAATAGTAGAATGTTTGTTATCACACAGGTTCAGGTAATATTTTATTGCATCCAGTTTTTAGTCGCTTTGCCTGGTGCAATCGTTATGCTAAATTTATTTCAGCATATTTCTTGCAAGATAGACCCTGAAATAAATTCAGGGTGACTATCGCTACAAAAAAAGAAACCCTGGCTACTTTACAATAGCACAGGGTTTATAACCAAACCTAACGTTCTTTATTTCAAGGTAAAAGATGCTTCTTTTACATCACGGGAGTTTGTGCCAATAAAAATTTTGAAATCACCTGGTTCTGCTGCAAATTTTAGATCGGAGTTGTAAAACTTAAGATCGTTTTCCGAAACACTAAAGGTGATGGTTTTGCTTTCGCCAGCTTTCAGACTTACTTTCTGGAAACCTTTTAGCTCTTTAACAGGGCGGGTAATGCTGCCCACAAGATCCTGAATGTACAGTTGAACAACCTCTTTGCCATCATATTTGCCGGTATTATTCAAGGTAACCGATGCGGTGATCGATTTTCCCTTGGTTAAGCTCTTTGAGCTTAATTTAACATCGCCGTAAGTAAATGAGGTATAACTTAATCCGAAACCGAAAGGATATAAAGGATCGTTACTTACATCTAAATAATTAGAACGGAATTTTTCGAACCATTTACCTTCTGCCAACGGGCGTCCGGTATTTTTATGCGCATAGTACAATGGCACCTGACCTACATTTTGAGGGAAAGTGGTACTCAATTTGCCCGATGGGTTTACTTTGCCAAACAGTACATCGGCAATGGCATTTCCAGCTTCACTGCCAGGGAACCAAACATTCAAAATGGCCGGGATATTTTTTTCTTCCCAGTTTAAGGCTAACGGACGGCCTGTAAACAACACCAAAACAACCGGTTTGCCTGTTTTAGCCAAAGCTTTTAGCAGGTTTTTCTGTGTTTCAGGAATCTGGATATCGGTAACACTGCTGCTTTCGCCTGTAAATTCAGAACCTTCACCAATGGTAGCCACAATAACATCTGATTTTTTTGCTACTTCTAAAGCTTCTTTGATCATTTCTTCTTCCGTCCGTGGATCACGCTTATAGGTAGGATTGTGGACATTCACATAGCGGTGTTCCATGGCAGAATCGGCCAGGAAATTTGCACCACGGGCAGTTAATATTTTAGCGTCATTACCAAGGGCATTTTTTAAGCCTTGAAGTACGGTTACCGATTGATCAAAAAGGGCTGCAACGCTCCAGGTTCCGTACATATTGGCTGTATTATCTGCCAAAGGGCCGATTAAACCAATTGTACCCGATTTTTTAAGTGGAAGCAAACTGTTGCTGTTTTTTAACAATACAAAGCTTTCGCTGGCAACTTCGCGCGCTACCTGACGGTTAGCCGGACTAAAAACCTCTTTTTCTGCACGTTCTGGGTTGCAGAATTTATAAGGATCGGTAAATAGACCGAGTTTATATTTCGCCTGAAGCACCAATCTGCAGGCCCTATCAATTTGTGCAAGGGCAACTTTTTTCTCTGCCAACGATTTTTTTAGGGTGCCAAGAAATCCTTCGCCAACCATATCCATGTCCACGCCTGCATTTAAAGCCAGTGCAGAAACGGTCTGTAGATCGCCCATGCCATGCGCAATCATTTCAGGGATGCCTGTATAATCGGTTACCACGAAGCCTTTAAAACCCCATTGGTTACGTAAAACATCGGTCATTAACCATTTGCTTCCAGTTGCCGGAATGCCATCAACTTCGTTAAAAGAGGCCATTATACTTGCCGCACCAGCATCAACTGCTGCTTTATATGGCGGGAAGTATTCATTGTACATGCGCACTTTACTCATGTCGGTGGTGTTATAATCCCTACCAGCTTCGGCAGCACCATAAAGTGCATAGTGTTTTACACAGGCTAAAATTTCGTTATTGGCCTGAAGTTTCCCCTGGTAACCTTTTACCATTGCGGCGGCGATCTGCGATCCTAAATAAGGATCTTCTCCACTACCTTCCGAGATACGGCCCCAGCGCGGATCTCTGGAGATATCAACCATAGGAGAGAAGGTCCAGTTGATACCGCTGGCACTGGCTTCTATTGCTGCAATTCTTGCAGATTTTTGTACAGTTGCCATGTCCCAGATGCAGCTTACCCCTAACGGAATAGGGAAAACAGTATTGTAACCATGAATAACATCCATTCCAAAAAGTAAGGGGATTTTCATACGGCTGTTTTCTACGGCAATTTTTTGAACGGCTTTGATCTTATCTACGCCTTTAATGTTAAATAATCCACCAACCTGTCCATCTTTAATCTTTTTAGAAATGTCGCTGCTGTTGGCCTGTCCCGTGGTGATATCGCCCGAACTTGGCAGGTTTAGCTGGCCGATTTTTTCATCAACCGTCATTTTCGCCATGAGGTTGCTGATGAAGGTATTCATCTTTGCATCATCTGCCGAAACGGGTTTTTTGGTCTGTGCTGATCCGTTCAGTACAAGCAGGGTTAAAAAAACTACCAGGATATTCGCTCTCTTCATTATATGTGTGTTTTATTTTTTTATTCTTTAATTAATTATTGGCACCCTTTTAAAGAAGTGCCTAATAAATGGTTTTATTGTATAATCGTTAAAAACGATTGGCTGTTTCCTCGCCCGTTAGAAACGAGCGTGAGCTATATTTTACTAATCAACTTTCTTTACTTCTGTTTTTACGGATACACCATTTTCGTTTATGGCTTCAATGGTAAAATAATATGCTTTCTGGCTATCCATGGCCTTAAACCAGTATTCGTTAAAATCGTGGATCATGATGCAGTTGTATAGCTTATCTGGGGCTGTACCATAATAAAGATTATAGGCGAAAGCATTATCAACAGGTTCCCATTTGATGTAGGCGCTGCGCTTGTCTTTTTCTGTTCTTAGTACGATCAGGTTTTTCACTTTTGTAGGCTTCTCACCATTTCCATTACCAAAAACGCGTAAACCACTGATAGCAAATTTTCCGGTAGGCATGTGGATATTTACCATTTTAATAAATCTTGTTTTTACCGGTTTCTGAAGCTCAACATAATCATGCGGTACATCAGTTTTGTTCTGGCTTTTGTCTACAAGGATTGTCCATTTTTTTCCATCCGTTGAGGAAAGGATTTTGTACTGGTGGAAAATACCGGTTTGTTTACCGATAAATTCGGCATCCTGATCGGCATAATTAATCTGTATGGCATTAACTGTTGCCACGCTGCCTAAGTCAGTCTGGATCCATTCGCCATTATTGGCCGTCTTGGCACTCCAGTAGGTTTTAATGCTTTCATCCACCGCGTTGTTGGCGTTAAAGCCCCCTAATGTAGAGGAAACGGTTACTGGTTTTTTGTAGTTGATGAGCATCCAGCCTGGTCCGGCAGGGCCACCTTCTTTTCTTTGTGAGGGTAAATAAAGCGGATAATCACCAAAAGCGGTGTTGGTCCACATCACATCATCTTTATCAAATCCAGTTGGCCAAATGCCGATTCTGCGTTCCCAGGTGTTTTTTACACAGATAATGCTGGTAGAAATGTGCCAATAATTTTTACTGTTATCCTGAAAGGTTGCACCGTGGCCGGCCCCGCGCGAAAATCCACCGCCTTTGTAACTTAAAGGATCGGATTGTGGTATGGCTTCTGTTCCATCGAATAAAGGTTTGCTGCCTACCACCACACCATCCGAGTATCCGCTAAATTCGGTTCCGGGTGCGCCATACTGAAAATAGTATTTGCCATTGTGTTTGGTCATCCAGGCACCTTCGGCAAAAGGATCCAGGAAAGTGTTGTCCATATATTCGCCAAAACGCTGCCAACCATAACGCCAGCTCTGCAACAGGTACATTGGGGTACGGGTTCCTTTTGGCTTAAAAGTTTTACGGTCTAATTCTATCCCATACATCGGGTAGTTGTTGCTGCTGCCGTTGTACATGTAAAACTTGCCATCATCGTCGGTAAAAAATGCCGGGTCCCAACCACCAATTTCTAATGAATCGACCAACGGGAACCATTTATTGCCCTTAGGGTCGGTACTGCCCCACAGGGTGAAATTTTTGGTATAAGTACTGCCAAAAACCACCATGGTATCGCCTACAATGCCTACACCAGGTGCGCAGAGTTCATCTTTGGTTTTATTCCAGGGGCGGAGGAATTTTCTTTCATGAAATTTCCAGTTCAGCATATCGGCACTGTGCCAGTAACCCCATTGATTGGTGCTGAAAAGGTAAAAATCGCCTTTATAATTTACGATAACAGGATCGGCCGTAGCCCGGTGCTTGCCCCATTCGGTAAAAGATTCGAAAGGGGTATAACCATAATCTATATTAATGGGATTACAATAGGTTTTCTGCTGGGCAAGAACAGTGTAAGTGCCGCAGAATAAGGTTATTGTTAGCAATATTTTGAATAAATGTTTAGCCATCATGGGGATGTTTTATTAAAAGATTTGGATTTTAGCGCAGGCCTGGCAACCAATAGACATGCCGCTTACACTTAATCCGGTAACATTCGATTGGTGTTCCCAATATACCCACATGTTGTGCGCACCGCCTGTTGAAGTTAAACCAACGGTATAAACATCACCATTTTCGGGAATTTGCCCTAAAACTGTTCCGCTGGGCGTATTTGGTGGGATAAAGAAGGAATATGCTCCTCCACTGGTATTATTTTGCAGTGTTACGTAAACTCCATCGGAAGTAGAATTTGTAGCTGTTAAATTTACCGTTGCAAACTTTACTTTTTTTACGATCGGTTTGTTTGCTGAAATGGGTGTGAAGCTAGAATTGAGGAGGGTGATCCCTATTAGTGCTGTTAATACTAAAATTACTTTTTTCATGGTTCTGTAGATTTAATTTTGAAATATATAATGGCTAAACATTTATATGCAACTCAATACTAAGGCTGGAACTGAAAATCCAGTTTCTTTAATCCATTTTGAACATCTTTATTCCCCATAAATAACTTCCACAGCAGTCCTGATCTGTAATTTTCGATCATCACTACCATTGGTCCCTGGTCGATCCCTAAATATCTTTGAGGGTACCAGTTGTCGGTTTCAGAAAAGGCATCGTAAAAACCATATTTGCCCCAAACTTTATCTCCCAGGTCTTCATAAAGGTGTCTGATCACCTTCATCGATTCTTTTGGCGTATAGGGTATAGATGATATGGCGGCAGTAGGAGAAATTACACCAAGATCTTCCTGAAGGCTGTGTGCAGCATATCCTTTTACCGAATAACTTGCTGTTAAACCCCAGTTGTTTTCCCCGTAGCCTTTAAATTTTTTCGGATTGGCTACACAATAATCGTGTATGGCTAAAGTTTGGTTTACATTGTTTTGCCAATAATCGGCATAGCGGTCCTTTAATCCTTTGGGATTTAAACCTAAATATGAATAATGTGCCCAGAATAACGGACCCACAGAATTTTTCGCTCCTTGATAATCTAATGGAATATGGTGGCCATAGAGATCGAAATTGGCTTTAATCGCACCTCCTCTTGCCCAGCCTTCGTGGTAAACTTCGGCCGGTATGGTATGGGTAGGGGATGAGGCTGCCATAACGTACATAATTAAACATTCGTTGTAACCTTTTACCGGAAAGTTCATTTCCCAGTTATACTCTGGCGACCAATGCCAGTACAGTACATTTTGTCCGTTGCGGAACCAATTGAAATCGATACCTTTCCAAAGTTCGTCGGCTTTTTTTGCGAGCGCTTTTTCGGGCTCGCTTCCATTTTTATAGTATTCGTTGATGCAGACCAGTGCCTGAGCAACGAAAGAGGTTTCTACAAGATCGCCTCCGTTGTCTTTTTGTCCGAATGGACGTACTTTAGCCGTTTCGCCATTGATCCAGTGTGGCCATGCGCCGTGAAAGCGATCGGCTTTGGCTAAAAAATCCAATATTTTGTTTAACCGGTCCAATCCTTCTTTTTTTGTAACGTAATTTCTGTCAATTCCACTTAAAATGGCCATTAAACCGAAACCTGTTGCGCCTGTTGCTACTGTATTTTTGTCATTATCCGGATATACATTGTCTACATGAAAACGCTCTCTGCCTGCACCCGATGTTGGTTCGGCGCCATCCCAAAAATATTGGAAGGTCTGTTTTTGAACCAAATCCAATAATTCGATATCGGAAAGGTTTTTTTTGATAGATAAATCGGGATTGTACGCTGAGTTTTTACTTTTCGTACATGCCCCAAAAATCAATACGGAACATAAAACAGGAATGAATAGATACTTAGCGCTCTTTGTGTATATTTTCGGCATAGTAATTAATAAAAGAAAAAGGCTGCCAGAATGCCTGGCAACCTTTTTTAGGATAAATTTAATAACCAGGGTTTTGTGTTAATAGATTCCCGCTCAGCTCAATTTCATTCTGAGGAATTGGCCAAACTTCATTTTTATTGGCTTTCCAACCTTTAACACCGAACACCGCTGCACCTCTTCCCTGACGGATAACGTCGAAATAGCGATCATTTTCCATCGCAAGTTCTACTTGCCTTTCTTTCCAGATTGCGGTACGCAAAGCTGTTTTATCAGTAGTGGTAACATCAGGAAGAATGTTGTTGTTTCCTCCTCTGGCACGTTTGCGCACACGGTTAAGCGACGTTAACGCCTGTGATGGATTGCCCTGTTCGTTGGCGGCTTCGGCATTCATCAAAAGAATATCGGCAAATCTTAATACCCTGAAATTCTGCTGTGCCCCCTCGTTAAAGCCTGAAACACGCATAGCAAAAGGAACATACGACTTTTGATTATATCTTTCATTTGGCACAGATGTAGGGATTAAATCGCCTTGTGGAGTAGTTTCACCTTTAAATAAAATTGTAGCATCCCTGCGCGGATCTCCTGGCTCAAAAGCATTAGCCAATGCTTCTGATGGAGTATTAAAACCCCAGCCCATTATACCTGCTACTCCCTGAACCTGGCTGTACTGCGAATTAGATGCGTCGCCATTTCCAGGAACCAGTTCTGCCTGTACTTCAAATAAAGATTCGATGTTGTTTTCATTCTGAGTTCTAAAGCCTTTTTCAAAATCAGGGAATAAATCATAGCCCATGGTCATTACCTGATTGGTTAATGAAAGTACATCGGCCCATTTATTTTGATACATGGCAACTTTTGCATGCAAGCCAATGGCCGCGCCTTTAGTTGCTCTGCCCAGATCTGCTGCACCGTAAGATTGCGGCAAAACTGTAGCAGCTTCATTCAGGTCTTTTTCTATTTGGGCATAAACTGTAGCCTTATCCGATTGTGGAAGGTTATATTCCGAATTATCTTTTGGTACATGTAGCCTAAGCACCACGTTACCATAAGCACGAACCAACCTAAAATAGGAGTATGCCCTTACAAATTTAGCTTCTGCCAGATACCTATTTCTTAATGTTTCATCCATTGCAATATTTGGAATATTATCAAGAACCTGGTTGCAAAGATTTATATTCTGGTACTGCCCTGTCCAAAAATCCTGTAAAGTGCCATGTGTGGCCGTTACCGTAAACTGATCGTAAAGATTAAAGAAGGTGGCATCGGTAGGTGTACTGCCTTTATCTGCTTCATCTGATCCAGTGCTTTCAATGGCGATTGTATTAAAAGCAACATTGTTCCAGCTGCGCAAGTTGGCATAAATTGCATTAACGCCTTTAAGTGCATCTTCTGGCGTTTTCCAAAAAGTTACCGATGGCTGCTGGGCCTGAGGAGGAACGTTCAGGAAATCTTTTTTGCATGATGCCGTAAAAAGTACTGCACTAAATGCAGCTGCAGCAAAAAATGACTGTGTATTTATATATTTTTTCATTTTGAGTCGATTAAAAAGTTACGTTAACTCCAAAGTTGTAGGTAGCGAATAAAGGATATACATTGGTATCAATACCCGCATTGGTTGGTGTTCCACCCACTTCTGGGCTAAATCCTTTGTATCCAAAAATGTTAACTGCATTTTGTGCATTCAAGAACACCCTCAATCTTTGCATTTTCCATTTATTAACAATTGCAGCAGGTAAGCTATAGCCCAACTGGATATTTCTCAACCTGATATAGTCGCCTTTTTCTACATAAAATGAATTTGGTGCATTGTTAAGCCCGCCTGCTAAATCTGCAGAAGGGTAGGTGTTTGAAGTACCCGGACCGGTCCAACGGTGATCAAAGAAATCCTTGGTGTAGTTTTCGTTACCAAATCTGCTGCTCAGATTCGCATTAAATACATCTACATCGGCTACACCTTGAATATCAACAGTTAAATCGAAGTTTTTATAAGCAAAGTTAGTATTTACACCATAAGTGAATTTAGGATTTGGATTACCAAGAACAACCCGGTCCCTTAAATCAATAGTGCCATCACCATTAATGTCTGCATATTTAAAGTCACCTTTTTTAAATCCTGGCCATGCTGCAGCTTCAGCGTCCGTTTGGAATATGCCCTCAACCTGGTAACCGTAAAACTCACCGATAGCCCTGTTGTTAACTGTCCTTGTAGATAGGTAGCCGCTGGTTAAACCTGCTCCGCCTTTATAAATAGGGTTGGCTCCTGAGGTTACATTTAATACTTTATTGTTATTTATACCAACGTTTCCGCTTATCGAATAAGTTAACCCTCCGGATGTTTTATCAGCCCAGGTAGCTAAAAACTCGAAACCCTGGTTCCTGATGTCTGCCTGGTTGGCGATAAGTGAGCTATTTGACGTTCCTAAACTTCCCAAAACCGGGATATCGAATATGGCCTGTTCTGTTTTTCTGCTGTAATAGTCCAATTCAACATTTAATCTGTTTTTTAAGAAACCCATTTCTAAACCGATGTCGGTTCCTGCGCTTCTTTCCCAGAACAATGTTTGAGGTACAATGGTGTTGATGCTTGCACCTGTATACGGAATGCCACCAAAAATAGCAATCAGGCCTGCTGATTGATCAACAGTTTGGGTGGAAGGGTTAAATGGCACACCTGCGTTACCAACCTTACCCCAGCTTCCCCTTAATTTTAAATTGCTAAAAATGTTCTGGTTTTTCATGAACTCTTCGTTGCTGATTACCCAGCCTGCCCCAATTGATGGGAAATTACCCCAAACGTTATTAGTACCGAAGAATTGAGAAGCACCATCTCTTCTTATCGAGGCATTTAACAGGTATTTGTTTTTGTACCCGTAATTAACCCTTGCAAAATAAGAGCTAAATGTGCCCAACTCACCTTTATCGATAATACTTCTACTTGCGGCATCGCCAAGGGCAAGGTATAAATCACCTTCCGAAGTATAAGGAACATTTTGTGCATCAGCATTTATGGTATACATTTTATTACGCTGAGCAGTTTGTCCTGCCAAAACAGTTAAACTATGATCGTTCCATTTTTTATCGAAGGTTAAAGTATTTTCAATAAGCCAGTTTCTGTTTTCAATACGGTCAATATCAAGTTTACTGATCGTGCTAAGCTGGGTTTTGGTAGCCTCGTATTTTGGTACGTAACCCCTTACTTCTTCCTGTCCGAAATCGCCGCCAATACTGGTTTTGAAAGTGAAATTTTTAAGGAATTTTAATTCGGCATATACGTTACCATTGATTTTATATTTGGTAGTATTTTGGTTGAAGAAGTCCAAAGTAGCCTGAGGGTTCATGTTACTTCCGTTTCCTAGGTTAAAAGCATTCGGATCGCCGTAGCTGCCATTTGCATTGAAAACAGGTACAACTGGTGACGCCGCATACAAGGCCCTGAAAATAGTAGAAGGGGCATCTTTTGATTTACTATAGGTGCCTGAAACATTATAGCCGATTTTTAATGGTTCAAAAATCTGGAAATCGTTTGCCAACCTTACCGTGTAGCGTTTATAGTTATTGTTTTTTACAATCCCATCCTGATCAAGATAGCCTAATGAAAAGTTGTAGGTCGATTTTTCAGTTCCTCCACTTATTGATAGCTGATGATTGTTAACCATGGCGGTTCTTAAAACCTGATCGTACCAATTTGTTCCTTCACCTAAATTTGTGTTTGCAAATAGGGCTGCTGCGGGTGGGGTTTGAAGGCTATATGCTTCATTAACCGCAGTGGCATATTCACTTGCATTTGCCATCTCAACTTGATTGGTTACTTTTTGAACCCCAACAGACCCATTGTAATTAATTACAGGAGTTCCTTTTTTACCTTTAACGGTTGTGACTAAAACCACCCCATTTGCGGCACGGATACCGTAAATTGATTGTGATGATGCATCTTTTAAAATACTGATGTTGGCAATATCTGCTGGATTCAGAAAATTAATGTCATCATACCATACACCGTCAACAACGTATAACGGTCCGGTTTTTCCGTAAATGGTACTTGTACCACGGATCGTAATTTGAGGGGAAGAACCAGGCGAACCATTATTGGTTATTGATACACCGGCAACTTTACCCTGCAATGCACTTACAGGATTTACTGATGCCTGTTTAGATATGTCTTCACCTTTTACCGTTCCAACTGATCCGGTAACATCAATCTTTCTCTGTGTACCATAGCCCACAACCACAACCTGCTCTAATTGTTGTGTTGATGAAGCTAATGAAACGTTAATGTTTGTTTGATTATTTACAGCTTGCTCAAATACTGTGTAGCCTACAAAATTGAATACTAATGTGGCATTAGCCGGCGCGCTAATGGAGTAGTTGCCGTTCACATCTGTTTGTGTGCCGTTTTGTGTACCCTTAATTAAAATAGTTACGCCAGGTAATGGAGTTTTGTCACCTCCATCAATAACCTTACCTTTTACGGTAATGTTTTGCGCTAATGCTACGTTAATTGTTAGCAAACAAAATGCAGCGAGAACAGAAATTCTTGTAAAGATTCTTTTCATGCTTTATTATAAATTTAGTTTAATTGTTAGTTAAATGTGAGGTTGTTTTTGCTGATGTGCAAGTGTTTTTACCTCAACATTTATACATCATCTATTGTTGTGCACTATCTCACTTAAATAAACCAAATGCGATTTTGGCCTAAAAACGCAGTTTTTTTAGATTTTAACAAAACATTAACATCTATGATAGTGTTTTTTATACACTATCTGTTTTGTGGGGTTTGAAAAAACGTTATGAGAGGTAATGATGTAGTGCCTGAGCATGGGAAAACTCAAAAAGCACGGCAAAAAGTAATTTTTGTGCAAACGTTACCGAGCTTATTTCCAGCCGCGTTTTAGCAATTATGGGAAGAGAAACCTGTTCGTTAAAGTTCCATTAGAAACTCTGTTAAATTTTTATCGTGCGAAACTTCGAGCTTTTTACGCAAGCGATATCTGCGTATTTCTACACCCCTTAAACTGATGTTCAGCAATGATGACATTTCCTTGCTGCTCATATTCATGCGGAGGTAGGCACAGAGTTTTAAATCGTTCGGTACAAGATCCGGATGCTGGGCTTTTAACTTTTTGAAGAAACTTTCGTGCGCCTCGTTAAAACTGTTTTCGAACAGGTGCCAATCGCGTTCATCATTCATCCCATCGTTAATAACTTTCTGGATTTTTCGTGTCTGGTCATCCGAAAGTTTTTTCCCGTTCTCGTCCTTTAACTTGGTAATTTCGTCGCTTAATTTTTGGAGCAGCTCATTTTTATATACAAGCGTCATGGCCGAGTTGGCCAGCTCTCTGTTTTTCGAAGCCAGTTCAGCCTGAAGCTTCTCGGTTTGGAGTTTGATGATCTGTTTTTCGTTAATTTCGGCTTCCTGTCTTAATTTTTCCTGTTGTTCGGCCTGTAAACGGTCGGTAATTTTCTGACTGTCGCGCTGCAGTTTTCTTTCGTATATCTTTTTACCCATAATCAATACCACCACAAATAAAATGGTATAGAGTAAAATAGCCCAATTGTTAAGGTACCAGGGGCGGAGAATGGTAAAAGTATAAACGGTTTCTGTGCTGATGTTGTCGCTATCGGTTTTTGCCCTCACTTTAAACTTATAGGTGCCTGCACTCAAGTTTGTAAAATCTTTCTGGGTGGCGTAACTCCAATCCGACCAGGTTTTAGAATAACCTTCAAGGTAAAACTGGTAGCTTACCTTAGCCTGTCTGTAGTAGGGCAGTGCATAAGAAATGCGGATATTGTTTCTGCTGTTTTTTATTTCGGTCGTTTCTTCGCTATTTCCAGCTTCACTAATAATCGAAAATTTATCTGTAATATCCTCCACCCGCCTGATCAGAACAGTAGGTAGTTTTTGCTTTTGTACATTTTGTTGAGCAGTTGGATTGTAGATCACAAAACCATCGTCAACGCTGATCAGGTAAATAGAATTGCTGATACGGCTAATATTTTCATAGTATTGAACCATTCTGCCGTCTAAAATGCTGAACTGGTTCGAATCGATTTCTACCTTGCCCGGTTCACTAAAGTTAACCAGCGCTGTTTTACCATGGTTAATAAACCAATATTTTTTGGCGCCGGCACTAATAATCTTGTTAGAAGATTCAAAAGAACCAAGTTCTTTATTCAGCGCTTCATACTTGGTAAACTTATTGCTCAGCTCATCGTAGGTGTAAAATCCTGCATCAGATGAAAAGACAATTTTATTCTCCAAATTGAAAATATTGATATTGTAGTTACCTGGTAGTCCATTCCTCTCATCGAAATATTTGGTGCTGATTACGTTGGTGTAATTGTTGCCCAAAACCAGTTTATATAGCCCTTTATAAGCATGTGCAACCCAAATATCGCCTTTATTATCTTGTTCAACATACCTGGATGGAGCATCGAAACCTGTAATTTTTGTCGAAAATTTTAAGCCGGATGCAGGCGATTCAGTAAAAAGTGATAGTCCGGTGTACGTTCCCTGAACCAAATAATTCGGGTTGGAATTTAACTTTTTAATCGTCCAGCCTCCCGCAGATCTCGATAGCCATTCAATTTTATCACCGTTTACTTTAAAAGTACCGCTGTTGTGCCCGCATATCAATTCGTTGTCAATTATTGTCAACTCCCACACCTGCCCTTGCGAATTGGGGATAAGCTTGAAATTGAAAGGCAAAAGGTTATCTGGCGACCATTCGCTATAAAACAAACCCTGGTTGGTGCCCAGGTAAATTTTGTTGTTGAAAATAATGCTCGAATACACGGTGCCAAACTGACCGGTTTTATCGAAATAGAAATATAGTGGAGAGTTTAGCTCAATGCGGTCGATACCATTATCCAGCCCGGTCCACAGGTTTTGTTCATTATCTGCATATAAACTTAAAATTGTATTGTTTTGTAAACCACTTGATTTATTGATGCGTTGAACAACTCTTCCATTCTCATCAATAATAATTAAGCCATTAAGAATGGTGCCATAAGCGAAATATTTGCCTAATAAACTTACACCATTATTAAGCTGGTAGGTTTTTAAATAGCTATTGGCAGGCGTATTTAAGGGAGCAAAATCTTTTCCATCGTAGGTAAACAGTCCTTGTTTGCTGGTTCCGATAATCAATCCGCTTGTTTTATAGGGAAGGATGGAGAGGATACCTTCTTTGCCTAATTTTTCACTATTTGCAATGTGCACTAATTTGTTGCCTACGAGTTCGAACAGTCCTTTTTCGAGCACTTCGATCAAATATCTGTTGTTAACCCTATGCAAGAACAGGAAAGAAGATGGTGATTTTACCACCTCGATTTTATTGTTTTTATAGATGAATATTTTTGAAAAAGATTGAAAGATTACCCGGTCCTGGTCTACATAGATTTTCCAAACTTCATCATTAATTTTTATTCCTTTTGGTAAAAGGCCGGTGAGCGAGCTATAACTTAATTTACTGTTTTTAATCGACCAATATCCAAATTCGCCAAAGCTACCGGTATAAATCCGGCCTTTGTTATCTGTGGCTACCGATCTAACAATCTGCCTGTTGGGCATTTGGTATTTTTGCCAATATTTCCCGTCAAATGTTAAAAGTCCTTCGGCATTGCCAAAGTACATTACACCATTTTTGTCTTTTGCAATACTCCAGTTCTGGTTTCCTGATGAGTATGTAGATTTAGGATAGTTTTCTATGTAGGGTACACCAATGCTTTTAATTTCTGATGCACAGGTATTTATGGCGAAGCAAAATAGCAGTATTAATAGCCGGAAGTAGTTTAGCATAAAATGGCAATAGGGTAAACCCATTATTACACAAAGTAAATGAAAAATTGTTTAATATGGTAGGTGGGGTAATTGTTGATGGTTTTTAGTTCCTTGCTAAGGTTCATGGTTCATAGTCTTTTAGTTCATGGTTCATCGCTAAAGGTTTATGGCTCATTGTTTTTTAGTTCATGGCTCATAGCTCATAATTTGGGCTTATCCTACCTGGCTATCAAACCATCAACCATTTACTATCACCCCTCTTTATAACCGAAAATATCTCTAAAGCGAGGCCTTCAACTTGGATATCATTTTGCAGAGTTGTTCGTATTCAGAATACAATCTTTTAAACTCAGATTCTGTTATATAACTTCTAGCTGAGGCCATAAATAGACAGCTTACTACTTCTAATCCAGAGCGGACAGAATAGGTTAAAAATCTTTTAAACTCAGTTTTTGACTGACCCATGCAACCTTCGGCAATATTGAGGTTTACAGAGTCGGCAGCTTTTTTAATTTGATTTGAAAGACTGAATAATTCTATACGTGGAAATTTTTTTGCTATTATATCTACTTCATTACTAAGGTTTAGCGAGAGCTGCCACACTTTTAATTCTTCAAATTTGAAAGCCATAACGTTGATTTTGAAATAAATATAATTATCTCACTCAATATTTTGGCTTTCAATTGTCCAATTTGTTTTTTATCTTAGGTCTATAGGCTATCAGCTATAAAACCATTTAACCATCAACCATTAGAAGAAGAGATTTACCCTTTCATAACCACTGGTTGCGGCATCTTTACATAGTAACCTGTACCATCGTATGGGCGTTTGCGCGGATTTGTAGTGCAGGGCTCCGAGCAACAACCCTGAAGCGCTTCGCCGCAGGCATCGCATTGGGTAATGTGCTCATTGCATTCTGGATTCGCGCAGTTAATCATCTTTGGCGTTGTAACACCACAATTAAAACAAACTGAAACAATCGTGGGATTCACATCGTTTACATCAACAGCAATACGGTTATCGAAAACATAACATTTGCCTTCAAAATCCTTTCCGCCAGCTTCTTTACCGTATTTTATAATACCACCGTGCAGTTGGTAAACATCGTTAAAACCATGGTGCAACAATAGGGCAGATGCTTTTTCACATTTAATGCCGCCTGTGCAATATGTTAATATTTTCTTGTCTTTATATTGTGCAAGCTGATTGATCTGCTCTGGGAAATCGCGGAAATTCTCGATATCAAGCGTTACGGCATTTTTAAATTTGCCAAGATTGTGTTCATAATTAGAACGAACATCGAGGATAATTACATCTTCATCATCTTTCATTTTCATGAAATCAACAGGCTCCAGATGTTTACCTGTTTTTTCGTTCGGATTGATAATCGAAGTGTCTCTTAACCCGGAGTGTACAATTTCTGATTTATAACGGCAGTGCATCTTAAGGAAAGAAGGCTCCTCAACATCATCTATCTTAAATTCTGTTTTTGCAAACCTTTCATCTCCATGTACCGCTTCCATATAGGCTTTACAAGCTTCGGCCGTTCCAGAAACGGTTCCGTTTAAGCCTTCGTCGGCTACGATTATACGGCCCACTAAATCTAACGATTTACAAAATTTAAGGTGATCGGCAGCAAATTGTTCCGCCTCTGCTATGTAACTATAGCAATAGTAAAGTAGTGTCTGATATTTTTTCATAACGCTGTTGATACCGTTGCAAACGGCGTTTAAAGCGTGGCAAAGATAGTGAAAAAGGTTGAAGGTAAAAAGGTTGGAGGTAAAAAGGTTGAAGGTGAAAAGGTTGAAGGTGAAAGGGTATAAGGCTTAAGGTTTTACCCTCTGCCTTACGCCTTCAAGCCCCCTGCCTTATTAAAATCCGTAGCTGATCCTAAACCCTTGCGTTAACTTACGTCCGCCATCATACGCAAAGCCATAACTTGCCCTTAACACCAGGCGCTGGATACCGAAATAAAACTCTTTATAATTCCTTTTTTCGGGAGAAGACAGATAACCTCCACCGATAAATTCTTCCAGCTTTGCTTTACGCAACAAAGGCACCTTATTCATGAAAAAGCCCGCAAAATTGTGTTCTAAATGTGCTTCGAAATATTGCTGGTTGGTACTAAACTGATAAAAATCTAAATATTGAAACTTCCTTAAATTGGGAGGGAAAATGGTAGAAATGTTACCTGCGAAATGTTTAAAGTCGGGATAATACATTTTATCGTTATTCAAAAACTTACCTACACCTGCCAAAAATGAAGTATAACCCCATAATCCCAATCCGATCCTATCCTGAGAAACCTCCAGTTTTACAAAATCGTAATCAACATCACTTTTTAACACGCCATTAAACCCTTTTTTATACAATAAAGTCATCTTGGGGAATTTAGACTCGGTATAAAACTTGCCATCCGGACGGGTAATGTATTTCTGCCCAATGGTATAGGTTAAACTGGCTGTTGCACTAAAGGTATTGTAGGTTGGGAAAAGTGGCGTTTCTACCGTTGGACTAAAAGGGTTGTTCGATGTAAATTCCCTGTCTTTTGCATCTATAAACTTAAAAGTAGAGTTATTGGTCAAATTTTTGTTCCGGCTATAATCTACACTTGCACTTGCCTGCAGGCCAGTGGCCAGTTCGCGGGTGGTATTGATATTAATGAAACTCTTCTCGTAAAATTTAGAAAAGTTTTTTTCATAAAACAATGAGTTGATGGAGTTGCCCAACGCCGTCATTGAGCCCTGGTTATTCAGATCGAAAATCCCGTTTCCGAAAGATGCACCTATACTGGCTCTTTTAAGTGGGTTGTAATAGTAACTACCTGTTAAACTTCCGGTGAGTTTTTGGTTGGCAAAACCATATCTCAGTTCGGGGCGTATAGAATAAGATCTCCGGTTTTCGAAATCCTTTCGGTAGGTAACACCATATTTAACTGCAAAACCTTCAACAGTATTATAAAATATTGCTTTAAGAACGGGATCGAAAGACCAGTATTCCTTATCGTAGCGGTCATTCACGCTATATCCCCTAAGCAGAAGTTTCACAATTCCAAATTTATTATTGTCTTTTTCCAGCGAATCGAGATACTTTTTTGATTCTTTTAATTTGGCAACGCTATCCTTTTTAACATAGTTAAGCTTTTCGTCGGGAGTTAAAGGGATTGGCCTGTTATTGGTCCAATAAGTAGAATCCTTTTTGTTTACCATTTCGGTGATTTTTAATATTTCACCATTGAAAAAGTTTTTCGGAAATTTAGGGTCAAGATTGTAATTGCTATAAATACCAACATAATATCCGGCAATTTTAAATCCCAATACATTGCCAGCAAACTGAAAATTGATAGCTGTAGGCATGTATATATCCTTAACCCTGGTAAACTGCTGACTGATATTTAAGGTATCGATAAAATTGATCCCTGCATTTTTAGTGAGGTAAACATCCGTATTGTAAATTCTCCAGCTGTCATCAATAATGTAAATAATACCCCTAAATACAGGGTCGTTTTCACGTCGTGGGATTACCTCAATTTTATGGATAAGTTCTCCATTTTCTTTGGTTTCGCCCAATAATTTATATTTATAATAAAAGAGGGCATTATCAGCAATTGGCGAAATAAACCCCCTGGCGCTCAGTTTGTTTTCGAGCAGGTAATTGTCGTAAAAATTAATAATCAGATCAGATGCCTTGTTAAAACTGAACGAATTGTTCCGGCCGGCAACTTTTGACGAGATCATTTCCTCATGAACCTCATTTGGCCTTTTGAAATTAAACTTGCTCTGCGATTCTGATAAATAAATAATGCCTTTTCGGTTGGTATCAAGCTCTAAAACTTTTTGAATATCCTGACCGAAAAACTTTTTAGGTGCCCCTCTTAACCGCTGAACACCTTTAATATAAACATCGCAACTGAAAGCTTTAACCTCGTTTAAGTGTGTTTTTCTTTGTTTAATAGCTTTACGGATTATGGCATAGGCCGGATCTTCGGCATTTGCCCTGATGTTTACGTTTTCTAAAGTATAGCTTTCGGATGATAGCTTTACATTAAGCGAAATATCACTGCTAAGGTTGATGATGTGTTCCTGCTGTTTATAGCCCACCGCCCTAAAACTCAAGGTGTACTCTCCGGCTTTCAGCTTTATTGAGTAATTCCCATCAACATTTGCTGATGTTCCGCTAGTCGTATTTTTAAGATAAACCGATGCAAAAGGAACGGGCTGTCCGCTGCCATCTTTAACTGTACCAGTAATGGTAAATTGTTGAGCTAGAACAAAATTGGTGAGACCACAAAAAAATAGGAGCGCGCAAATTCTTATCATAAGTTAGATTAGTGAGCTATAAATATCGAATAACTTTTAACACTATACACATAGTAAGGTGTTAAAGTTTGTTAAGTTGAAAAAAAAACAACTATGGTGCCAATAAAAAATAGAATTTCTTCATGGCCTGCTCCGCTTTCTCAATCAATCAAACGTTTGATTGCAAAATGTAGGGATAATATTGCCTTTTTGAAGCTGAAAAGACTTTTTTTTATAACTTTGGGGCGTAAAATCAACCATATTAAAAGGCCATGTACAAAACATTACAACCTGTTCTTCAAAAAGAACTTGAAGAAATCGAAAACGCTGGATTATTTAAACGCGAAAGGATTATTATTACACCACAGGGTGCCGACATTAAAGTAAGCGGCGGTGCTGAGGTAATTAATTTTTGCGCAAATAATTATTTAGGACTTTCTTCTCACCCAAAAGTGATAGAAGCTGCTAAAAAAGCAATAGACGATCATGGCTATGGAATGTCTTCAGTGCGTTTTATCTGCGGTACACAAGATGTGCACAAAGAACTGGAGGCTAAAATCTCTAAATTTTTAGGTACGGAAGATACGATTTTATATGCAGCTGCCTTTGATGCAAATGGAGGGGTTTTCGAACCCCTGTTTAATGCAGAAGATGCCATCATTTCCGACGAGTTAAACCATGCATCCATTATCGATGGCGTTAGGTTGTGTAAAGCACAGCGTTTCCGCTATAAAAATGCGGATATGGAAGACCTCGAAAAACAGTTAATTGCCGCTAAAGATTGCAGACATAGGATTATCGTAACAGATGGTGCCTTTTCTATGGATGGATCTGTAGCCCCATTGGATAAAATTGCCGATCTGGCTGATAAATATGAGGCTTTAATTATGATCGACGAATCGCACTGTACAGGTTTTATCGGTAAAAACGGCCGCGGTACACACGAACACTTCGATGTAATCAATCGCATTGATATCATTACAGGTACTTTAGGTAAGGCATTAGGAGGTGCATCTGGTGGTTTTACTTCTGGTAAAAAAGAAATTATCGATATGCTGCGCCAGCGTTCCCGTCCATATTTATTCTCGAATACTTTGGCTCCGGCTATTGCAGGTGCTTCTATAGCGGTACTGGATATGTTGAGCGAAACTACTGCCTTGAGAGATAAATTAGAGTCGAACACCAAATATTTCCGCGAGAAAATGACTGAAGCTGGTTTTGATATTAAACCAGGTTTTCACCCAATTGTACCTGTAATGCTTTACGATGCTAAAATTGCGCAGGAATTTGCCGCAAAAATGTTAGAAGAAGGTATTTATGTAATCGGTTTCTTCTATCCTGTTGTACCTCAGGGCAAAGCGCGGATACGCGTGCAGCTATCGGCTGGCCACGAACAGCATCATTTAGATAAAGCCATTGCAGCATTTACCAAAGTAGGTAAAGCACTGGGCGTTATTTAAAACGCATAGATCTGCCATAAACAGGAAAAGCCGCTTTACGCGGCTTTTCCTGTTTATGGGTTCATTTTCTTTTATAATGCTAGTGTAAACTCATTATTTGAACCCGTTAACTGTAAAAATATTAGATAATTTGCTGTATATTTGAAGCCATGTTACAGGATAAAATAACACAATATACCGAAAAAATTAATGCTTTCGTAACTGAAAAAGCAGATGAACTTGAGCAGTTCCGCATCAAATATTTAGGAAGTAAAGGCATCATCAAAGAAATTTTCGACGAGTTCAAATCTGTTTCTGTTGAAGAAAAAAGATCACTGGGTAAAGTTTTAAATGAGTTTAAACAACTTGCCGAATCAAAATACCTTACCTTAAAAGAATCTACAGAAAGTACTGAAACGAAAACAGAAAGTGCACAGCAGGATTTAACCTTGCCAGGCGAAGGCTTTGAGATTGGTTCGCGCCATCCGTTGGCCCTGGTACGCAGAGAGATCGTTGAAATTTTTGCAAAGCTTGGTTTTACCGTAGCTGAAGGCCCTGAGATTGAAGATGATTGGCATAATTTCTCGGCATTAAACTTCCCTGAAGAACACCCCGCCAGAGATATGCAAGATACTTTCTTTATTAAAAAAGGTGGCGAGAAAGGTGATATCGCATTGCGTACACATACTTCTTCCGTTCAGGTGCGTATGATGGAACAAGGCCAGCCGCCTTTCAGGGCGATTATGCCAGGTCGTGTTTACCGTAACGAAGCCATTTCGGCAAGGGCACATTGCTTTTTCCACCAGGTAGAAGGTTTGTATGTTGATGAAAATGTATCTTTTGCAGATTTGAAACAAACCTTGTTTTACTTTGTACAGGAGTTGTATGGCGAAGGTACTAAAGTACGTTTCCGCCCTTCTTATTTCCCTTTTACAGAGCCATCTGCAGAAATGGATATTTCTTGTACCATTTGTAAAGGCGCGGGTTGCCAGTTTTGTAAATATAGCGGCTGGGTAGAAATTTTAGGTTGTGGTATGGTAGATCCGAATGTTTTGGAAAACTGTGGCATCGATGCTAAGAAATACAGCGGATTTGCATTTGGAATGGGTATAGAGCGTATTACCAACCTAAAATACGAAATTAAAGACCTACGTCTTTTCTCTGAAAACGATTCCCGATTCTTAAAGCAGTTTAAATCGGCGCTAATTTAATGATGAAGTACCTATACAGTATATTGTTTGTTCTGGTGTTTGCTACAGGCTGTGGCAAAGATCAAGGCTATATTCCGGATGTGCCTGTAAATTTTAATGTTACCATAACCGAGTTTAGTATAAAAGCCGTAAATAATGTGCTTGTGGTTGCAGATAATGGTATTGGTGGACTATTAATTGTTAAAACAGCACTAGGTAATTATGTGGCTTTCGATCGCTGTAGTACGGTAAACCCGGAGAAAATCTGTAAGGTAGTACCCGATGATAGTGGTGTAACCGCAACTGACCCGTGTTCGGGTGCTAAATTTTCGTTATTTGATGGCAGTCCGCAAAAAGCACCTGCCGAAAGAAGCCTGAAAGCATATAATATTACGCTGCAGGGCAATACCTTATTACACGTTAGCAATTAAAATGGAAGCTGAAAAAATAAAGGAAACAGTAAAAAAGGCTGCCAAAGAGCTATTTAGAAAATACGGTTACCATAAAACCAGTGTAAACGAAATTGCAAAAAAAGCACGCATTGCTAAAGCAACCATTTACAAATATTTCGAGAGTAAAGAACAGGTTTTAGATAGCATCTTGATGGATTATCTTGATCAGAACCTACACGAAATCCTGCATAATAAGTTAAGTTATGCATCGGAAGAGGAGCATTTGAAAGCATTGGTGATGAAAACCAGCCGCTTGTCTTTTACAGCCTGTAATGAGTTTATCGGCTGGGATTTTGTGCGTGAAAATGCAAACTCACAGGAGTTTTTAAAACATTTGTCCGATCAGCTTGAAGCTTTATTGTTGGCCGCCTATCTACAATTGGATAATTTTAAGAACAATCCCGCCAGAAGGGAAGGATTAGCCTTTTTGCTAAAAGCAAGTAAAAGCATTGTATTTTCATTTGCATTTACTTCGGTAAGCGATTCGGATGTGCGCAAAAACTTTGTAAGCTTCCAGAAAGAGATATTACCATTTCTGGTAAAAGCAGCACTTTAAACCAAAGGCCGTCACCCTGGTCTTAGCGTCTCGCTGAGACCCTAAAATTAACTTAGCATGTCGTAGCGAGATGCTAAGACTAGAAATGCTTATTCCGCTTTTTTAGGCGATCATCATGCTGAATTTATTTCAGCATCTTTATTGCAGGATAGATCCTGATCCCCATAATCGGGACAGGACGACGATTCGAGGTAATTACTCTTTAGATCATTATAACAGCGGTTATTCAATAGAAACCTATGCTTGCCTATTGATTATAATAATCTTTCATCTTAAACTTCTGTACCGTCCTTTTTATTTTACCGTTAACCAGTTTTTGCGTAATCACGGTAACATTATCTGCAATGCTCGAATCTTCAATAACCGACGAATCTTCGTAAAGCACGTTTTTAGCGTCGAATTTATAATTGATGGTCTTGTCAAAACAACAACCGTCCTTTTGATGGATAGATAACTGTTTTGTTTTCTTATCAATATCAAAGATGCCTAGATTTTCGCTGGCCAGTTTAGTAAGTTCTTTGTTGAGCAAAAATTTATTCTGGCCCGAAGCGAGATAAACATTGTAAGAAGGACTAAAGTAGGCACCATTGCTGCCATTTCTTATTGCGATATCTTCAAAGCCATCAAAGTTAAAATCACCAAAAATGAGCGGTGTTTGGTATTTGCCCAGATCGAGCCAGCCAAGTTTGGCATTTTGTGTTTTAGTTAGGTCAAAATCTAAATCTTCGGAGTGAAAAGTATCTACTTCCCGGTCTGTTGCTTTATCGTAAATAATAACGGTGGCCTTTCCGCTACAGGAATTGTCATCACATTTATCCACAAAAATTTTGGCTTTGTACTGGTTAGAGCTATTGTTGGCAAGGAATTTAAATTGCGCCTTCGAAGCATTGGCTATCAATACCATACCAAGAAAGATGATCAAACTTTTCATTAAATATTTTTTGTTAAAATTACAGGAATATCCTCCTGCAAAAAGTTAAAAAAAGTTAACGTTTTCTTTTGCGTGTACTGATGTAACTTTTAACGGCAGCTTTGGTGGTGAGCCAGTCTCTTCCTTCTTTGTAGGCATCTATTTTGCCCTGCCTTGCCAATAAGCTTACGTATTCTTGCCCATACGGAACATCGGGCTCTGAAACAATATGCGATATTGGTTCGTAATCTCCGTAGGTATTGCCAGGCAGCGCATTGATATAAATGTTTAACGAACGCTCTAAAGCTTGAAGCATTAATAGGCACAGTTTATGGTAATTGCCCTTATTGGCCTGGTTAAGGGCCTCAAAGTATTTCTTCCTGTCGTTTTTAAGGATAATAGCAGGTGGAAAACCATTTCGCATGAGCAATAAATTCATTGCTAACCTCACTGTACGGCCATTACCATCAAAAAAAGGGTGGATCCAAACCAATTTATGGTGAAAAATGGTCGACAGCAACACATCATTTAAGCCCATTGGATTATCATTGATGAAGTTTACCAGCTCATCCAATAAAGCTGAAACCTTATTGGCGTTAGGTGGTGTAAAATTTGCACCAACAATACGCACACCTCCATTTCTTAAACGGCCCGCAAAATCATCTTCGATGCTTCTTAAAACAAGGCCATGCAGCGAAAGGATATCTATACTTCTAAGTGTGTAGTTTTTATTAACCAGGCCATGCAGGTAACCGATAGCTTTTTCATGGTTGTAGGCTTCGAAATGCTCCCGTAACGATTTGCCTTTAACCGTCATGCCTTCCTGTAAAACCATCTGGGTTTCTTTTAGGCTTAAAGTGTTTCCTTCTATGCTATTCGAGTTGTACGTCCATTCAAGGGTGAGGTCTTGTTTAATGCGTTGTAGTGCACTATTTGGTAAGGGCCTCGAATTTTCCAATTTGGCCTTTTTATCGTACAACCTATCTATTTGTTGTTGTAGCTCTTCCAAATCCCCTAAATCAAAATCCCACATACCCAAATGTATTAATTATCGGTTGAATATAAAAATAATAACATCCGATATTAAAGAAGCTCTCTAAAAAAAAAGATAACCAATCAGTTATCTTTTAAATGCTCTTTTATCATGTTGGCTATTCCCACTTAAATACCTTTACGGCTACAGCGTAAATGCCTATTCCCCAAAGTAAAAGAATCATAATCTGAAATTTAACATCCCATAATCCCAGCCCTTCAAAAGCCACTTTGCGCATGGCATCGTTTAAATAGGTTAGCGGCAAAGCCCTGCTGATGGGTTGTAGCCAGCTCGGAAAAGCCTCAATAGAAAAGAAGGTTCCCGATAGTAAAAACTGGGGTAAAGTAACAATGTTTGATATAGGTGGTACCATACTTTCATTCTTGGCAATGCCCGAAATAATAAAACCAAAGCCCATAAAAACAATTATCCCCAGGATGGCCAGTATGAGCATATTGATCACTGTAAGTACACCGTGAACGAGTGTAAAACCAAAAAAGAAATGGCCAATCAGGATAATAAACAATGCACCTATTAATGCAAAGCCGATACGGGCAATGCCTTCGCCAATTACAATGCTCGAGCGTCTTACGGGGGTTGCAAAAAAGCGTTTGATCACAAGGGTTTGGCGCAGGCTCAGAAATACAAATGCCGTTCCGAAAACACCCGTACTTAATAGCGAAAAGCCCAGCTGACCGGGAAGGATAAAATCGATCGTTTTATACTCTCGGCCGGTAATGGTACTTTCTTTGATCTCAGCAACGGTAGGTTTTAAGGTTTTGTCGTAAAAGATATTGTTAAGTACCGACTTTAATATACCACCTTTATCTCTCGAAGCAGAAGTATAGATTACGTTAACTGAATAAGCCGCAGAATTTACTTTCCTGTGCACATCAATCATCGCATCAACATTTCCTTTTTCTAACAGTTTATCAAAATCGGCTTTGGATTTATCTTTAACCAGTCGGATCATCCCTGTTTTCTCCAGCATGCCCATCACAGGGTTATTTACATCAGAACCTGGGGTGATACCAACATCTATATGTGTTCCGCCACCGCCCAAAAAACCAAAAACCAGGATGAATATTAATGGGAAGGCAAGGGTAAAAACCACAGCCGACGGGCTACGCATAATGGACCTGAAACTCGCTTTGGCAAGTGCCATGGTTGCTGTAATGTTACTATAGCCCCCCAACCCCCTGAAGGGGGCTTTTTCCTTTCCAGTATGAATATCGTTTTGCATATTGCTATTGTCTTATTAGGTCTTTAAAATCTATAATATAAAATGGTTGTTGTTGTCGTTTAGTCCGGATAAAGTGAAAATTAGTCTGTTTTTGCAATTGCTATTTCCGCATTGGCTGTAATTCCCCTTTAGGGGGCTAGGGGGGGAATTACTCGCGCCACTCTTGCCCCGTAAGATTAATAAAAACATCTTCTAAATTGGCTTTTTTAACCTCTTTTTTACGCTCAAAACCACTACTTACCAATTTATCTATCAAATTGTCAGGAGTATCCAGTGCAATGATCTGACCGCGCTCTACAAAAGCCACACGGTCGCAAAGCTGCTCGGCTTCATCCATGTAGTGAGTGGTAATTACAACTGTTGTACCTGCATCGCGGATTTCGGTAATCAAATCCCAAAGGTTTCTTCTGGCCTGAGGATCTAAACCTGTTGTGGGCTCGTCGAGAAAAATAATTTTGGGTTGATTGATTAATGTAGTAGCGATAGAGAAACGCTGTTTCTGGCCGCCAGAAAGGGCCTTATATTTTGCCTTTGCTTTATCCTGGAGGTTAACCTTCTCCAGCATTTCCATTGGTTTGATGTTGGCACCATATAAACCTGCAAAAAGTTCAATCAGTTCGATCAGGTTTAAGTTTGGATAGTAACCGGCTGCCTGTAGCTGTACGCCGATAATCTGTTTAATGTTTTGTGGCTGTTTATCTACCGAAAAGCCATCAACAATAATCTCGCCCGAGGTTTTATCCCTCAAGGTTTCGATAATTTCGAGTGTGGTGGTTTTGCCAGCTCCGTTTGGCCCCAGTAAACCAAAAATTTCATGTTCGTAAACCTCGAAACTAAGGCCCTGAACGGCTACAAAATCATCGTATTTTTTTACCAGGTCTTTAACACTGATAATGGCTTTTCTTGTTTCCATATTGCGAATGTAAGCAGCTTTAAATGAATAGAAAATGATTTTGAATGTCGATTACCGAAAATGTCGGTAAAATGATGTTTACAGTAGGTAAAATCGTTTATAAAAGAAATCTGCGGATCTACAGCTTAAATTTTGCCGCAAATCCGCAGATCATTTTTGTTGTTTATTGGTCATTAGTGCATTGGTTATCGGTTTTTAAGCTTTCACTCCAAACTTTCTTCCTCAAGCCTGTTAAGCTTTGATTTTTAAGCTTTAGTCTTTAAGCTCTCACCTTAAACCTTCTGCCCTCCAGCCTTCTACCTTTAACCTGTTAAGCTTTAGTCTTTAAGCTCTCACCTTAAACCTTCCGCCCTCCAGCCTTCTACCTTAATTCTACCAAGCCAGCTCGCCTTTCATTACCTCAACAAAATCGTCGAATAAGTAACGCGAATCGTGTGGACCTGGCGACGACTCAGGGTGGTATTGAACAGAAAATGCTTTTTTACCTTTTACGCGGATACCTTCGATAGATTTATCGTTTAGGTTAATGTGCGTAATTTCTACTTTATCTGAGTTTCTAACCTCATCAGGAACTACACCAAAACCGTGGTTTTGAGAAGTAACCTCGCAATGATCTTTGATAATGTTTTTTACAGGGTGGTTTAATCCACGGTGGCCATTAAACATTTTCATTGTGCCTATACCGTTGGCCTCTGCCAATAACTGGTGGCCTAAACAGATCCCGAACAATGGTTTATCTACGGCTAAAATATCTTTAATTGTTTCTACTGCGTATGGCATTACCGATGGATCGCCGGGGCCGTTAGAAATGAAATAACCATCAGGACTGAATTTTTCCATTTCGGCAAAGGTAGTTTTAGCCGGGAAAACCTGAACATAAATATCGCGGTTTTCGAAACTGCGCAGAATGTTTTTCTTAATTCCTAAATCTAAAGCAGCCACTTTTAAGCTTGCCTCAGGGTTTCCATAAAAATATGGTTCTGTAGTGCTTACTTTAGATGAAAGTTCTAATCCATCCATAGAAGGTACTTCAGATAATTTTTGTTTTAGTTCTTCTAAATCGGTAATTTCTGAAGAAATAATCGCATTCATTGCGCCTTTATCTCTTATGTGGCGAACCAATGCGCGGGTATCAATGTCGGAAATGGCAACCAAGTTATCGTTCTGGAAATAATCCTGAATCGATTCTGTTGCTTCTTTACGGCTATAAACGATGTTGTAATTTTTACATACTAAACCAGCGATTTTGATCGAACCTGATTCGATTTCGTCTTTGTGGATACCGTAGTTGCCAATATGTGCATTGGTGGTAACCATTATCTGTCCAAAATAACTCGGATCAGTAAAAATTTCCTGGTAACCCGTCATCCCGGTATTAAAACAGATTTCGCCAGTAGTTGTACCAATTTTTCCGGCTGCTTTGCCGTAAAAAACTGTGCCATCGGCCAGTAATAAAATCGCAGGTAACTTGGTGTAGTTAGTCATGGTAATTACAATATGGATTTTGATTAAAAAAAGAGTTGAAAAAAGGGTTGCTCTCAGCATTTAAGCTGTATTTGCGGGCTGCAAAAAAAGATGAATATATCCCTTCCATTTCGGGGTACAAAGATAGGCTTTTAGATTGAAAATGTAAAGAGAAAAATGAAATAAGATAAAGCCAAAAGCAGAAAGACTAGGGCTGAAAGTGCTGAAACGCAATTTGGATAAAAAATGATTTTAGTCTGAGATAGCTTTGGTCTTTTACCTTTGGTCTTTCAGCTTAATTAAAGAAAAAACAATACTTTTGGCAACACAAAACAAATCCCATGTCGGTACATAAAGAAATCAAACGCATAACCACGCACATTTTACAAGAAATGAAACAACGTGGTGAAAAAATATCTATGCTAACAGCCTACGATTATTCGATGGCTACCATTTTAGATGATGCAGGATTAGACGTCTTATTGGTTGGCGATTCTGCTTCTAATGTAATGGCAGGTCACGAAACTACTTTGCCTATTACGCTCGACCAAATGATTTACCATGCTGCTTCTGTAATCAGGGCAGTTAAACGGGCTTTTGTTGTGGTCGATTTACCTTTTGGTTCATATCAGGGAAATTCGAAAGAAGCGTTAAACTCTGCGATAAGGATTATGAAAGAATCTGGAGCGCATGGCGTTAAGTTAGAAGGTGGTGAAGAAATTATCGAATCTGTACAAAGAATAATAACAGCCGGTATCCCGGTAATGGGGCATTTGGGCCTAACTCCTCAATCTATTTATAAATTCGGAACCTACACCGTCCGCGCTAAAGAAGAAGAAGAAGCAAATAAATTAAAAACTGATGTTTTGGCACTTCAGGCTGCCGGTTGCTTTGCTATTGTATTGGAGAAAATTCCTGCTTCATTGGGTAAAGAAGTAACCGAAAGCCTGCACATTCCAACAATTGGCATTGGCGCTGGCCAGGCATGCGACGGGCAGGTTTTGGTTGTTAACGATATGATTGGTTTAACAAAAGGGTTTAAGCCACGTTTCTTACGTCAGTATATTAACCTTTACGATGAAATTCTGGGTGCTGCGCAATCTTATATCCGTGATGTAAAAGCAAACGATTTCCCGAATGAGAAAGAACAGTATTAAGTTGGGCGTTTTGAGCTCGGAGTCGATTAATCGTTTAAAATAATTGATCGACTAGAGAATTTATATACAGTTTGCACCCAATGAACTAGTGACCAGTAAACTAATAAGCTAATAAATGCCAATTACCGATAACGACATCCTTTTTGAAGACAATCATCTAATCGCCATAAACAAAAGAGCAGGTGATATTGTACAGGTTGATGAAACGGGGGATGAGCCTCTGGATGAACAGGTAAAAAAATATATTGCTAAAAAATACAATAAACCTAACGGTGCCTTTTTAGGCGTAGTGCACCGTTTAGACCGCCCGGTAAGCGGTGTAATACTATTTGCCAAAACCAGCAAGGCTTTGGAGCGCATGAATGCGGTTTTCAAAAACAGGGAAGTAAAGAAGACCTATTGGGCGGTAGTAAAGAACAAACCCGAAAAAGAATCGGCAACCTTGGTCCACTGGCTGGTTAAAAACCCACAGAAAAATGTGGTTTCTTATTACAATACAGAAGTTACGGGCAGTCAACGGGCCCAACTTTCTTACAAAGTAAAGGCAAAGGTTGGCGATTATTACCTTTTGGAGGTTGATCCTTTAACAGGCCGTTCGCACCAGATCAGGGTACAGCTATCTTCTATGGGCTGCCCCATAATGGGCGATAATAAATACGGTTATCCCCGTGGAAGCCGAAAAGGGAGCATCTGTTTACACGCCCGCCGTTTACAATTTATCCATCCGGTTAAAAAAGAACCCGTTAATATATTTGCCAAATTGCCAGTTGATGGTTTTTGGGAACGCTTCGAAGATCTGTAGCCCCGAAACACACCATCTCATTTGGCACATCCCGTTACAATATTTAAGTATTTTAACGGGATTTTTTGTGATTTGGCATAGTATTTCGATAGCTTGTGGCTAAAACCAAAATATTATGAAAAACACCATCTTATCTATTACCGCTATCGGCTTATTGGCATCAACCCTGGTATCTTGCGACAGTACCAAAAAAACAGAAACCACTAAAGACTCCACTGAAATTTCTGCAAATGGCGACACTGTTACAAAAGTTACTACAAAAACCACCGAAACCGTTAAAACTGAAGTGCCAACTTTTTCGAGCGAAGAAGTGAACAAAGGGCTGGCAGATTATACCAAATTAAAGGATGATTATATCGCTGCCGTTAAAAGTAAAAATGCTGCGGAGATTAAGGTGATTAGCGAGAAGTATGCCATTTGGTCGGGCAAGGTTGCTACCTGGGCAAGTAAACTTAAACCAGATGAAATACAAAAATACTCTGATTATGTGCTTAAATTAAGCGAAGAATGGAGTAAAGCGGCAACAGAAGCTGTAAAATAGTCCAAAATATAAAAAAAAATAAAGGTTGCACCACATGATGAGGTGCAACCTTTTTTTATTTACAATCAATTTTACCAAAAGCCATTGATCCATCAAATTTCAACTTGCTTAGATCTTTAAACTTCATTTCGCCTTTAACTTCCTGTACGTCGCCAAAACCTTCGGTTAACTGATCACCCTGTTTTAAGAAAACCACCTCTCTGACTGATGTTTTACCTTCAGATTGAAAGGTATAGTTGGCAACAATTGTATCGCCTTTAACCGTGCCAGCAATTGTGCCAGCATTTTTGTCTTTTTCGTATAAATTGTAACCTAAAGTACCTGTTACCTCATTGCCTTCAGTTTTTAAGGATAGGGTAGCGGTATCGCGGTTCTTAATGTATTGATAACACTGTTGGGCATTAGGTACAGCTGCATTGTTTACAATGGTAGAATCTATTTTTGCCTGCGTTTTCTTTGCTGTGCCGCCTTGGCACGATGCCATAAATAACGCAATAGTGCCTAATACTGGGATGATATTTTTCATTTTATTTGAATTGATTATTCAACTTACTGCAAATGGTCTGCCAAATATATTTGCCAGGCCATTAACAAATTTTGTTAACAGCCAGGAATGCTATTGTTTTGGATTAAAATATCTTAATATGAATGGCGTTTTGAATATTTACATTATTGATGGTTGTAGAACCTACAATATTATTTATTGATTGGCTTGACCCCAATTGTAAACTGAAAGAAGGTTTTGAACCAAAGTGTTCTACTTTTATATTGTACAAGCCGTTCGGAAGTATTGTGTTTTGCGCAAAAGGCCCGCTACCACCAAATCCAAAAGAATATACTAAATCATTATTAGCAGAATTGTAAAAATAAACACCTGTTGATCCTGACTGATCGCTTGATACTTCACCTGTTATATTTCTAGGAATGCCATATAAGTATTCAAAAGCATATATGTCGTTCGGATTAAAACTACGATCGGTGCCATTGCTGCAAGCTAACATGAGCGATTCGGTATCTGTATTGTAGGGCGTTCCAGGTATGTGTATAGCACCGTCGTCTGTTTGTCCTTCATCACCCTGATTCGCATATGGACAACTTCCACGGGTTGTATAATCAGTATGTCGTAAACCAATTGTATGCCCTATTTCATGTTGTATGGTTGAAGCTAATAAGTTCACATCGAAAAAGTTATTGTAGTAATAAGTGTTGAGTTGAATTTCGTTGTAAGGATTTCCATTACTATCAGGAAAGCCTGCACTTCCCAAAGTGATGGTATTATCTGCGTTTGGTCCTTTATAAAAGCCAATAATATTAATGTTACCACCGCTACTTACTCTTTGGAAAGTGATTCTTAAATTTAGGCCGTTATATCTGCTAATTGCAATATCGGTAGCATCAATAAACGTTTGGCTTAAATTTGTTACTGAAACAGTGATCACACGAGGGAGGCCTGTTACCCGGTTATTGGTTCGGTACTGCTCCGTTTTACCAATAGAGAGCAATGTAGAATTTGCCACATCATTTAAAGATTTTTCTGTTAAGAAAATATCTCCCTCAACAATATAACCATTGTTAAATTTTTGTACACCATATGTGCTAAATCCTTTTGATTTTATTTTTTCTAATGTAGTGCTGGAAATTGGCGTACTGTCATCAGAAGCTAATTCTTGTTTTCGGCAGGAGGCAATAATCACAATTGCGATCATCATGAAGCAGGTAATTAATTTTTTCATATAGGTTATGGTTTTAGATATTCGTAATGATACCAAAAAATATATGCAGCCCGAAGATTTAAACGTAATAATTAGTTTACAGTAGAAGTATTAGTTCTTTTGTCGGCTTGTAATAAGAAAAAAGAGATATGATTTTTTATGTAGTTTCAGAAAACCAGCGAAATACTGGTTCCTTTATTTTCCTCAGACTTGATATCGATTTCGATTCGATGGAATTTGGCAATACTTTGTACTATGGCTAAGCCTAGGCCAAAACCACTTTCTTCGGTATTTCCTCTTTTAAAACGGTCAAAAGCATCTTCAACAAGGGCTTTGCTCATCCCGGATCCGGTATCACTGATGGTTAATACATATTTTTCGAGCTCGGTTTTGTCATTTATGTTAATTGTGCCCCCATCAACGTTATATTTGATCGCATTATTGATAATATTGATCAAAAGTGTATGTATTAGTGCTTTATTGCCTGTAAAATGGAAATCCTTGGTAAGATTTGCGCTATAACTGATGTTTTTATCTGCTATTCGGTCTTCTAAATCTTCATAAATATCTTCTATTTCCTGTTTAAGGCTAATTTCTTCGGTTTTAAGGTATTGATTGTTTTCTACTTTAGAAATCAGCAGTAAACTGTTTATGATTACTTTTAAACGGTTCAGTGTTTTTAATGAAGCATAAATTTTGTTTTCGTGCTCTACCGGAATATCTGGCGTATTGAGCATATTTTCGAACCTGGTACTTAAAATCGATATTGGTGTAAGTAATTCGTGCGAAACATTGGCAATAAACTGTTTTTCTAAAGCGAAAAGGGTATTTATTTTACGCATTAAGGAGTTGATGCTATTATCCAGAATTTTAAAATCGGCGGTACTGGTTGGTATATTCTGATAATTATAATGTGAAGGATCATCCACAAGGTTAATCTTTTTATCAATGATCAGATAAAATGGTTTCAATAAGAAGTTCGAAAAGGTAAAATCGGCCACCAGGGTAATAAGGAGTGCAGCCACCAGTACAATGAGCATGTAAAAGCGGATCGAATTTTTAATGGATTGCAGGGCGGTCATCGTTTCCCCGATCTCGAGGTTGTACCAGTTGGTATGGTATGAGAATTTATAATTCAGGATGCGATATACTTCAACATCGCCTTCAATTTCCCTTTTTTCGGTAAATACTTTTGCTGTAGAGTCTGGCTGGTTATCGGGTATATCGGTTAAAACAATAAATTCTTCCTTTAAAATATTATAGTCGGTAAAGGATTGTTCTTTGTTTAAAAGGCTGTCGATCTCATCGTCGTTTTAATTCTATATAATTTTATTCTTCTTTTTGATCAACCGGTTATCGAGCTGATTATAGGCAAGCCGATCTAAGGAGAACAGAATGATAGCCCCCAACAACAATATAATGGCAATTTTGGTTACCGCATTATATAAAGAAAACTTAACCTGTAGCTTCATTAAAATGGTTGATGTTTTATATAAGATGGATGATGGTTCATTCTGCTCGGAACTACGGAGGCTTATTGTCGGTCAATCAGTTAATTGAAAACTGCAAATTGTTAACTGGTTTTTTGGTTAATTAATGCCAGTCGCCCAACGCTAAGCGCACTAGCAATTAATCCTATACCCAATGCTCCTTACGGTTTCAAACCAATCTGTAGGGCTTACCGCCGCCAGTTTTTTACGTAGGTTTTTAACGTGTACATCAACAAAGTTAGAATCAGAATTGACCTCTAAAATGTCGCCCCAAACGTGTTCTGTTAGGCTCATACGCGATACCACTCTATTTTTGTTCAGTACCAGGTAATTGAAAATTTCAAACTCTTTTTTGGTGAGGTTTAATCTTTCTTCGCCAAAGGAGACAGTCCGGTTTTGGATATTGAGCGAAAAGTTGTGGATATTAACTTCGTTTTTCTCTAATTTATGCTTTCTGCGTGTTATGGCATGCATACGGGCCAAAAGTTCGTTTAAAGAGAAAGGTTTCGGCAGATAATCGTCTGCGCCTTCATCCAAACCTTTAATCCGATCATCAACGGCACTCCGCGCAGTTAAGATGATTACAGCATCATCGCGGTCTTTTGTAGCCTTTAACTGCTTCAGAATATCAAAACCATCACCATCTGGCAGGCCTAAATCCAATAAAATGAAGTCGTAATTGTTTACGAATATCTTTTCCTCTGCTGAAGATTTTTTCCATGCATGCTCTACAATAAAACCTTCTTTACTTAAGAATTCATCCATTTCAAGCGCTAAGCTCTTTTCATCTTCAACAATGAGTACGTTCATTTTAATATTTAGTTGATAATTTTCAATTTTATTTTGTTAAGTCCACATCTTCCTGGCCAATGTTTTTGCAACTGTGAAGCAACCAAAGTTTATAATCAGTTTGAATGTTTTTATGTTACCAAGCAGCTAGACTCCCGGCTTTGGACTCCCGACTTCTGACTTTCTTACAACTAAGTTAATATTTTTTAGGATGATGGAGCAGGCTTCTTCAATTTCTTCTTTGGTAATAATCAAAGGAGGGGCAATGCGCATTGAATTGCTGCAATGTAAAAACCAGTCGGATAGTACACCATCAAGGATACAGGCATCGATGATTTTTTTGTTGGTTTCGAAATTTTCGAATTCTACGGCCAACATTAAGCCTTTGCCTCTTATTTCTTTAATGGCTGGATGTTGAAGAAGCTGTTTAAACAATTGTCCTTTTTCTTCTACATCGTCAACAATATGATCATCAATTAAAGTACGTAAGGTAGCTAATCCTGCTGCACAACAAACCGGGTGACCGCCAAAAGTAGTCATATGGCCCAAAATTGGTGTGTGCGAAAGTACCGACATAATTTCTAGTGAACTGATAAATGCGCCGATTGGCATACCACCGCCAATTCCTTTTGCCAAAAGCAGTACATCTGGTACAATATTATAATGTTGGAAGGCAAACATTTTACCGCTTCGGCCAAAACCCGATTGAATTTCATCGAAAATCAATAAAGTTCCAGTTTCTTCACATCTTGCTCTTAAAGCCTGCATATAGTTTAAATCAGCCACACGGATTCCTGCTTCACCCTGAATGGGCTCGATAAAAACAGCAGCAATTTCTGTTGTGATTTTTTCTAGATCAGCAATGTTATTATGTTCGATAAAACTTACATGGGGTAAAAAAGGACCATAACCTGAAGAATAGAAATCGCTTTCCATTAAACTTTCGGCGCCCTGTGTACTGCCATGGTACGCATTTTTACAGGCGATAAATCCTTTTCTGCCAGTATAACGTTTGGCCAGTTTCATGGCGCCTTCTACAGCTTCGGTTCCGGAATTTAAGAAATAGGTACAGCTTAAGCTTTGCGGTAAAATATCAGCAAGGGCTTTCGCAAAGTTTACCTGCGGTGTTTGCACATATTCGCCGTAAACCATCAGGTGCATATAGGTTTCGGCCTGTTTTTGGATCGCCTTAACCACCGCAGGGTGGCAATGGCCAACATTACTTACGCCGATGCCGGCAATAAGATCTAAATGTTTTTTATCTGAAGAATCGTATATATAAACACCCTTTGCCCTAACAAATTCGAGCATAAGCGGTTCGGGAGAGGTTTGTGCATTGTGTTGTAAAAACAACTGACGTTGGGTAAGCATGCACAAAAGTATGTATTTAAGAACGATTCTTGTTCTTCTTCGACATCTTATGATAAAAATCCAGATACTTTCTGCCGATAGTGATCCTGATGTCATTGTTCAGGATGATGAAAGATCTTTCTAACGTTTTAATCTGATTATCTGCAATAATGAATGATCTGTGTACCTGCGAAAAACCTTTTTCTGATGGTAATAAAGCCAAAGCTTCTGCAAAACTCGAATTAGAATAAATGGTTTCGTGCTCTAAATGAATCTTGATTGCTCTTTCTTGTGCCTCCACAGCATAAATTTTATCCAGTTTAATTTTGATAAATCTGTTTCTTTGCTCGGCACTTTTCAACAGAATAAAATTTTCAGCATGAGGGGTTTGAGCTGAAATTTGTGTTGAAAATAATTTTTTTACGATTTGATCGAACTTCGTCTGCGAGAAAGGCTTCAATAAAAAAGCATCTGCTTCCAGTTCGTAAGCATTTATGGCATAAGCCGAATGAGCCGTGGTAAACACCAGTTTATTGGTTTTGTGTTTAATTAGTTTTGCCAGTTCTAGGCCATTCATGGTGGGCATTTCAATATCAAGAAAGATTACATCAACTGGTTTTTTAAGATTATTGATTTCTTTGAGCGCAATTTCAATAATGCTGTACGATTTTAGCAACTTTAACTGAGGTTGTGTGGCAACATAATCAGTAATAATTTCTATAGCTGAAGATTCATCGTCAATAGCGAGACAGGTATACATTTTCTTTAATATTAGAGCGTTAGTTATTTTGAGATAATTCAAGCCTAAAGTAATATTTATGTTGCGTAGTGCCAAATGAAAATACCTAAAATATAAAAATAGTCGTTCATGTCGGCTTGATGGTTGTTTATGTCAACTAGATGGTTATTGATGTAAAAAATTTAATTTTAAATTTTAATAAATGAGGTTTGAGGATAATTAATCTAATAGTTAACCATAAATCTTAAAAAAAAAATGAAGAAAATTTTAATTGTTGCAATGTTGTGCTTGATGAGTGCAGTCACTTTTGGTAAAGAAGTGAAAGTCAAATCTGAAGAATCCTCAAAAGAGAACTCTTTAATTATGGCTGATTTTTTAGAAAAATATATGTTTTGTACGGTTACTGTAAATATACACTGGTACAATTCGTACGGAGCTTATGTAGGTACCACTTCGGCAACGAGATCTGCCAGTGGACAATTTGGTTGTACTTTGGCTTATATGATGGCAAAAGATGCTGCATCTGAACTTCAACCACAGGAAGCATTAGAGCCAATAGAAGTTGGTCCGTTAGAACCAGGCGTTGATGAGCCAGAAGTTCCTGCTGAGCCAGGAGTAGATATTCCGTAACTTATCAAAATTTACATCTTTAACATTATTTAGTGCGGTTAAAGATGTAAATTTATTTTTTAAGCTTTTAAAAGCACTATAAATATTTAAATTCAATTGAGTAAAAAATATCAAATATGTTTTCTCTTAAATTTGTTAAAGTTTTTCTTATAACCTTATTTTTGTTGCCACTCGGGATTAGCGCCCAGATAAAAGGAGTAATAAACTATAAAGCTCAGATTCAAAGCCCTGCTGGCATCCAAAATCTTGATTTTATTACCTATTTTAATGAGCATAAATCTATAGAATTTGGGGTGAGAAAATACAATCAGGCTACCACTGATACAATTTCTCAAACAGAAAGCCGTGGCGAATATAAAAGAGTAGTAGCAAATACCTCAAAAAAAGAACTATTTGTTTTAAAGGATTTTGTAAATAAAAAACTAGTATTGGGTGATAATATTATGTTTAACATTTACTATATTTCTGATAGTTTAAATAATTTTAAATGGCATATTACCACTGAACATAAACAAATTTCAAATTATAATTGTACTAAAGCTACTTTGAATTTTAGAGGAAGGGATTATACAGCTTGGTTTGCTGAAGCAATACCATTGCCATTCGGCCCATGGAAATTTTGTGGCTTGCCAGGACTAATTATTAAGATCTTTGATCAAGATGAAAAATTTGTATATGAACTTTCTGGTATTGATCTGAAAGCAAAATTTGATGATCAGTTTATTAATGTTCCGGCAGGCTATTCAAATGATTTGCCTATAACGCACCAAAAATTTATGAGTATCTATGATACAAAAGTAGAACATTATAAAAAAATGAGTAGGGTAGTGATTAGTGATGCTAATGGTGCAAGTGGTACAAATGCAGTAACATTAGCTGAGAAACAAGAAAAATTTTAATGTTTAAACCATTCTCTTTATTTATATTTCTTGTATTTACCCACTATTTTTTATTTGCTCAATCTGTACAATTAAAAGGAACAGTAAGTGCTGGGGATTTACAATTAGCATCAGCCTCTATTCAGCTTAAAGCCTTTAAACAACAAAACTTACTTATTTATGGCTTTTCAGATAATAACGGTAATTACAATATCGGTGGACAGATAGATCAATCTGATAAATTCTTTTTGATTTCTACCTACATTGGTTACAAAAGGGATACTGTGATTATCACCCGTAACGATCTTCTCAAACAGCCAATTTTTTTACATAATTTCTCATTAATAGAAGATAAAAAACAACTTAGTGAGATTTATATCAAAGCGCCTAATGCTGTACAGGTAAATAACGATACTACTAAATATAATGTTTTACGCTTTACAAGTCCTGAAGATCGAAATCTGGAAAGTGTGATAAAGAAGATGCCTGGTATGGAAGTAAATAAGGATGGGACAATCTTTTTTAAGGGAAAAAAAATTAGCCGGGTATTATTGGAAGGTGATGATTTGACCGGGGAAGGTTATAAAGCCATTACCAAAAACCTTAAACCAGAATTTGTTGAAGAAGTACAGGCATTAGAGCATTATGTTGAAGATAATTTACTGAAAGGCATTATTAATAGTGATGACATCGTTCTTAACTTGAAAGTCAAGAATAAAAAAGCAAAGAAAATCATTGGAAGTGTGGATGCCGGGCTTGGCACAATCGAAAGACGACAAATTTCCACTAATCTTATTTCATTTATAGATAAAACCAAAGCATTTGCTTATGTAAATCACAGTAATTTAAATGGAGAATTGAACAGTAGTATCTTGAATTTAGTAGATGAGAACAGAAAATTTACTGGCAATAACCAGATTATCAAACACGAAATCGGTAATTATAATCCTTTTGATGCAACTCTTTATACTATAAATAATACAACTCAAGGGAGTTTAAATGCAATAACCAGAATAACAGACAGATTTAAAATTAATTATTCGCTTTTTTATTCTTGGAGTAAATTGTTTGGACAAACATCAGTGCAAAATACCTATTTTCCACCGAATTCTATATATACAGAAGATAACGATAATCGAACGAGTTTAAATAAAACATTTAAGGGTGATTTTAGTGCTGATTATCTTGTCAAAAAAAATGCCCGTTTCTGGGCTAAACTTGTCTATAAACAAGAACCGAAGCGATTTAGCAGTACTGCTTTTTCTATTTTTAATGAAATGATTGGCGATAGTGTTACTCAAAATCAATCAGATTTAAACCGAAACTTTAATGGCCAGTTAAAATATACAATTAAGGCAAACCAAAAAACTGCATATCTTTTCTCTGCAAGAATTTTAGCTGATGATGTAAGTCAAATTTACAAAACAAGCTCTCAACTCTATAGGAACATACCAATATTTAGTGGCGCTCGAAACTTAGTTCAAATGGTTGGTAACCAAAATTTTAAACTAAAGTTTGATTTTGAGGGATTAAAAAGATACAACAAGAACTTCCTTTACCTAAATATTGGCAATGAGATAAATCACTTTAAAATAAAATCCAATTTATTTAAGATAAATCAGGGTAATCAGGTTTTGATGAGTAGTGATTTTATAAACAATAACCTATTCAAAGTTAATCAAAGTTATATCGATGGAAAATACGTATATGATAATCAGCCGATAAAAGTTACAGCTCAATTAAAATCAACATTACAGTTTTTGCAAAACATGGGTAAGGATAGTACCTATTTAATTTTAGAGCCAAGTTTATCACTATCATATAGACCTAACCAGGTCCAAAATATATCATTAACGTATAATTATAAAAATAATAATCCACAGCCTATCGAGTACTACAAAAATTATATTCTTACCGACATTAGAAATCTAAATAGTGGTTTGACTAATTTTTATAACTATAATACTCATACAGCAAGCTTAAGCTATGGTTATAATGATTTTTTTAATAGTTATTTCATTATAAATGCTGCTTTAAATGGAAGTTATAGTAGATACGGGTTTTTGTATACCAATTTTTTCCAAAATACTTTGAATTACTCCGAAAAAGAACCCTATAAGGGGATTAAAACCTTTAATGCCAATATTAATGCTAAAAAATTTATTCCATTACTTTCTATTACATTAACCGGGAGTTACGCACCTTCTATTACAAATTATTATAGTCAATTTGGTAGTGGTGTAAAAAAATATACTTCTATTAACCACTCGCTAAACGCTAAAATTAATACAGGTTTTGATCTGCCAATTAATTTTGGAATTGGTACGGAATTGATGTTAAATAGAACAAAAAATGAGGGTATTAAAATTGCAGCAAGTAACGCTTATAAATATAGCTTAGAGTATAGGTATAAAATCAGCGACCAGATTTTTAACTTTTCATCATACAATATGTATAGAATGAATGGTCAGAACTTTAATCTGATTGATACAGAACTTCAATATAATCCTGCCAAAGGAAGTTTTAAATATAGTATACAAGGTAAAAACCTTGCGAATCTCAAAGCTTTTACCAATTTGAACATCAGCGAGGTATCTTCATCAAATTATTCATCTTCCATTTTGGGCAGATATATTATGCTTAACGTATCCATGTCGATAAAGTAGACCTATTGCTTTAAAACAAAAAAGACCTACATAATTGTAAGTCTTTTAGTGCTAATTTTTTTGTCCGCCCCTGAATCGGTTAAGCAACTCCCGTTTAAAACCTTCCTGGGCCCTGTAAAATTTACCAACAACCTTAATCGGCAGTGAAGATTTTAGCTTGTAGTAATATTTTTTATCAAGATTTAAATCTTTTTGTTTAAAATCGAATTCACTGGTAATCAAACTTTGCACCTGGGCGTCGGTTAAGTTATCAATCTCGGTCGTTTTTCTGAAAGAGATCATTTTTTGCATGCGCTCTTTACGCAGTGCATTTTGTTCTTCTTGCATATCGTTGTAAATGGGCCAGAAAATTTTGGCTTCTTCGGGCGACAGGTCGAGTTTTTGGGTAAAGAAAGCTATTTTAAGTGATTCTATTTCTTCTCCCTTTGACCTTTGCGCCAATAGGGTAGTGGGTAATAAAAACATTAAAGCAACAAAAAGTAAATTCTTCATTTTTTAATTATTTAATTCCTGAGACAGATCACTTGACGAGAAATTGCTCAGGATATAGTTTTCCATTTCTGTATCTGACACAGAAGTTGTTTTTGCGGTAGCTGATGCGGTGTTCTGAGCCTCTAAATGATCGATAATTGTACTTTCATCAATATCATATAACAGCTGCTCGTTTGCCACTTCTGCAGATTGTGCTTGCTGAACGGTAGTTACCGAACCGTTCTGGTAAAAATAAATACTAAACGAAGCCATTAATAAGAAACAGGCTGCGCTTGCATACTTAACAATGTTCCGTCTCCATAAAGGAATAATCTTAGCCTCCCTTTTGGGCTCTGATGCAGCAATTTTATCTGCAATTCTACTTTGTAAAGTGTCAAAGTAGTTTTCTGGTACCCCAAAAGCGTTTTCGGCCTTCGGCATTTCGGATAGGGCAATCCGTGTTTGTATGCGCTCCGTTAAATCTTCAAAATAATTTTGTGGAATTTCAAAATTATTGTCGCTGGTTTTCTGTTTCAGCCCATCAAAATAAACGGCAGAAAAAATGGCCTCATCACAATTTTCGAAATATCCATCAGGAACGGAGAAAGGATTGCGTTTACCCATTGCAGCAAGGGCAGGGGCTTCGTTAATCCAATCGTTATTTTCTATATTTTCGTTCATCACAGATATATGATACAATTAAAGTGAAAAGGTTTAATAGTCTATTTCATCATTTGTAATAAAAGCTTCAATTTTTTTCGCGGCAATGTGAAAAGATGCTTTTAAGGCACCTACAGAGGTTCCGAGAACTTCCGAAATCTCTTCATATTTCATATCATCAAAATATTTCATGTTGAAGATGATGCGCTGTTTTTCGGGCAGTGTGAGGATCGCTTTTTGGAGTTTAAGCTCCAGTTTATCGCCGTTAAAATAGGATGATGCCACTAGGTTATCGGCCAATTCTGATGATACCTCATCTAAAGGTGTATTGTTGCGCTGTTTTTGCTTGTTGAGGAAGGTGATCGACTCATTTGTGGCGATGCGGTAAATCCAGGTATAAAGCTGAGAATCGCTTCTGAACTTTTCGAGGTTTTTCCAAACTTTAACAAATACTTCCTGCAGAAGATCATCGCAGTCATCATGGTTTAAAACCAGTCTGCGGATGTGCCAATATATTTTTTGCTGATATTTTTTTAGCAACAGGTTAAAGGCTTCATTACGCGTGCGTTCTACGGCAAACAATGCAAGAATTTCTGAATCTTCAACTTGTTTCATTATATGTAGATTTGAGATGTGAGAATTGAGATGTGAGACATTAGACATAAGATTAGCTTAGGCACAATGTGTCTCTAATCTCACATCTAATTTCTCATATCTAATGTTTCAAATCTATTTTTTTCTGCCGATTACTTTTTGTACAGCTTCAACAATATTAACAGCATCTAAACCATATTTAGCCATTAATTGATCTGGTGTTCCGCTTTCGCCAAAAGTATCGTTTGTTGCAACAAACTCTTGTGGAGTTGGCAGTTCGGTAGTTAATAAACGGGCAACGCTTTCGCCTAAACCGCCAAATTTATTGTGCTCTTCGCAGGTAACTACGCAACCTGTTTTCTTAACAGATTTTAAGATTGCTTCGTCGTCCAAAGGTTTAATGGTGTGGATATTGATAATTTCTGCATCAATGCCCAATTCAGCTAATTTTTCACCGGCTTCAATTGCTTTCCAAACCATGTGGCCAGTAGCAATAATGGTAACATCGGTACCTTCGTTAACCATCCAGGCTTTACCGATCTCGAATTTTTGATCAGGATCTGTAAATACAGGGATTACCGGACGGCCAAAACGTAAATAAACCGGGCCTTCGTATTCTGCAATGGCTAATGTTGCTGCTTTTGTCTGGTTATAATCGCATGGATTAATGACCACCATACCCGGCAACATTTTCATTAAGCCGATATCTTCTAAAATCTGGTGGGTAGCACCATCTTCGCCTAAGGTTAAACCAGCGTGAGATGCACAGATTTTAACGTTTTTATTAGAATAGGCTACCGATTGGCGGATCTGATCGTAAACACGGCCGGTAGAAAAATTGGCAAAAGTACCGGTAAAAGGAATTTTGCCCCCAATTGTCATACCTGCTGCAATACCGATCATGTTTGCTTCTGCAATACCAACCTGTGTAAAACGCTCAGGAAAATCTTTAATAAAGGCATCCATTTTAAGCGATCCAACTAAATCGGCACATAAGGCAACCACATTTTCGTTTTTCTTACCAGCCTCATGTAAGCCAGCACCAAAACCCGAACGTGTATCTTTTTTTTCTGTATATGTATATTTCTTCATTGTTTTTTAGATATGAGATATGAGATTTTAGATGTGAGATCAGGAGGCAGCTCCTCTTAAAATCTCATATCTATTGTCTCAAATCTAGTTTAGTATGATACGAGATTTTAGAGGTGAGATCAGGAGACAATTCGTCTTTAATCTCATATCTATTGTCTCAAATCTTTTTAATAGTCTCCTAAAGTTTCTGGTAACTGAGCCAAGGCAGCAGCTAACTGTTCGTCGTTTGGCGCTGTACCGTGCCATTTGTGAGAACCCATCATATAATCTACACCAGCACCCATTTGCGTACTCATTAAGTTTAAGATCGGTTTACCTTTTCCGGTTAAAGTTTTTGCATAATGTAAACCTTCAACTATTGCTTTCATATCGTTACCATCAGTATTGATTACATGCCATCCGAAAGCTTCAAATTTAGCTTGTAAATCATCTAAGGCCAACACCTTGCTCGTAGGACCATCAATCTGTTGGCCGTTATAATCAATAGAGGCGATTAAATGATCAACTTTGTTAAAAGGCGCAAACATTGCGGCTTCCCAGTTTTGTCCTTCCTGTAATTCACCGTCGCCCAATAAAGCGAAGATGATAGATTTATCGCCGTTTAACTTTTTAGCTAAGGCTGCACCAATGGCAACAGACAAACCCTGTCCTAAAGATCCCGAAGCAATACGGATTCCTGGTAAATGCTCGTGGGTGGTTGGGTGGCCTTGTAACCTGGAGTTTAACTTACGGAAAGTTGCCAGTTCACTTTTATCGAAATAACCAGCGTGAGCCAATGTACTGTACCAAACCGGAGAAATGTGTCCGTTCGAAAGGAAGAACAGATCTTCTCCCGCACCTTCCATTGTGAAATCTGTTTTGTGGTTCAATACTTCAAAATATAAAGCAGTAAAAAAATCTGTACAGCCAAGCGAAGCGCCTGGGTGACCAGATTGACATCCGTGAACCATTCTTACGATATCTCTTCTGATTTGAGAGGCAATATCTTCTAGCTCTTTAATTGTATGTTTCATTAAAATAAGAGGTTGTTGTTACATAGCAAAGGTAATATTTTACCTGCTATATCATAATTAGTTATTGATTAAATCGAGTACTTGCTGTGTTGAGTTTTTTGTGTCAACTTTTTTGATGATATGGATTATTTTTCCGTCTCCATCGATAATGAAAGTGGTGCGTACAGTGCCCATATATTTTTTACCGTACATGTTTTTTTCGGCCCAAACACCATAATCATTTACAATTTTCTGATCGGTATCAGCAAGCAGGGTAAAGGGTAAGCTATGCTTAGTTACAAATTTCTGGTGCGATTTTTCATCGTCAACACTTACGCCCAAAACCACAATGCCTTTAGCCTGTAAACCTTGATAGTTGTCCCTAAAATCGCAGGCCTCGGCCGTGCAGCCAGGTGTATCATCTTTTGGATAAAAATAAAGTACAACCGTTTTGCCCTTATAATCGCTTAAAGAAACTTCAGTGCCATTTTGATCCTTTGATGTAATTGATGGTGCCTGATCACCTTCTTTTAACTCTGCCATATATTATAATGATTGAATTTTGAATGATTGAATTTGAATGATTGAATAAATGTTGGGTTTTTAATCATGTGCAATTTAAACAGTTTAAGGTAGTATACTGTTCAATTTATGTTAAAAGATGACATTTCTTCGCTTAACCTAAATTTTACATGAATCATATCGTTCTTAAAACGTAAAAAGTTTCTATCTATAAAACGTTATCTCATATTTTCTGGTATTTTCTTTCATATCTGCTACAACCAGCTCAAGGGTGTGCTTTCCGGGTGCAGTTCTTTCATCGAAACTGTGCCAAAGCGTTGCTGTTTTGGTATCAAACTCCATTAATGCCCATTTTCCATCAATATAACCGTTAAAACTTTTAATGCCGGATAGGTTATCACTGATTTTGAAGAATATTTTAGACAAACCGGCCATATTTTTCCCTTCGGCAATATTTACGGGTACTATTCTTGGCGCAACGGTATCAGTTGAAATGTAAAAACTGCCGAAGTTTTTTGGAGTAGCTTTAACGTAGCCATTTTCGTAACTGCCTCCTTGCGATGAACCGTTTGAGTTTACAACCAATGCTTTACTCCTCAGGTTTTCGGGCAGATTGTCCGCTTTGATCGAAATATCAAAACCGATATGCAATGGGGTATACCTATTGTGGATCTGGTGTACGGCCGACCAGGCATTTCCTGCAGGCTTGGCCAGTTTTTTATAGGTGAAGTTTAAATCGCTATACAAGGTTCCAAGTGGAAAAACCACTTTAATATCATCAGTATTAAACTCGTTTACCTTATTGTAAGGATAAATTATTCCAGGGGGAACAACAGGGCTTACAATGGGCGCTGAGCCAGCATTTACTGTAAAAGGCAGAACAGATGAATTTCCTTTCGAATCGGTAATGATGTAGCGCAGCTGATGTGAAACGCCATCGTTAAAATTAATCCGGCCGCTATTGACCAACCCACTATAAATTTTTAAGGGGTTGCCAGGTTCGACAAAACTTTTCTGGATACTTCTTTTGGTATTTAAATAGGTTGGATAATCGATGTGCGAATTGATGGCCTTACTATCTTCAAAGGCAAAACGTTCAAGTGCCGATGTATATACTTTTTTACCATCAACTTCCAACTGGATAGAATAAACACCATTGGTGCCCGATAAACCATTGTGCCGATCGGTTACCACAATGCCAAAACCAACCTCGCCCGTTAAGCTGATCGGTGCAGTGGTTTTATATGTACCATTTGCCCCCGTAATGCCGATAGCCTGTTTCGGAATCGATTCGTTAAAAGTTTTGCCGTTTAAACGGTAAACATATAAACCATGAATTACCGGAGGGATATTATCTGGAATAATAATCCCAAAAAACTGTGGATTAATAGTTTCCTCTGTTTTGGTATCCCTGATTTCGAAGTGAAGATGCGGCCCGCCGGAACTGCCGCGGTTGCCCGACCAGGCGATAATTTCGCCTTTGTGTACCGGGATTAAGGTGGCATCTGGAAATTCATCAATTTCGAATGATTTTTTTTCATATTCGAGGTTTTTAACTATGGTAGCAATTTTAGGCGAAAAACGCTGCAAATGACCATATACGGTGGTAAAACCATTAGGATGATTGATATACAATGCCTGGCCAAAACCACTGTTCTGTACCCTCAGCCTCGAAACATAACCATCTGCCACTGCATAAACAGGGTAACCTTCGCGCTGATTGGTCCGAAAATCAATACCAGAGTGAAAGTGGTTGCCCCTAATTTCGCCGAAAGATCCCGCAAGGGCAGGTGGGGCAATATCAAGGGGCTGACGGAAATCGGTAATTGGATATTTGTTGGTACTGAAAATCTGTTGTGCCTGAACGATAACTGACACAAATAAAAGGCAAATTGAAATGGAAAATTTTAACTTGTAATGGATCGGGTTCTTAATCATTCGTTACTTTACATCAAAATTTAAAAGTTGCTTTCCTTCCAGCCAGGCTTCGAGTTTATCGCCTTTATTTGTTTTTCCAACACCCTGCGGCGTTCCGGTAAAAATTAAATCTCCCTTTTTTAAAGTGATGTATTGGGAAACAAAGCTGATTATCTTCTCGAACGAGAATAGGAGGTCTTTAGTATGGCCAAGCTGGCGGCTTTCTCCGTTTACTTTGAGTTCGAAGTTTAAATTATACAGATCTTCGAAATCACTTTTTGGAAGAAAGATGCTAATGGGCGCAGAGTTATCAAATGCTTTGGCAAGTTCCCATGGCAACCCTTTCTCTTTATGCTTTGCCTGGATATCGCGGGCGGTAAAGTCGATTCCCAAACCCACTTCATCGTAATAATTGGCTGCAAATTTTTCGGCAATGTGTTTTCCTTCCTTACAGATCTTTAAAACCACCTCAAGTTCGTAATGTACATCATCAGAAAAATCGGGCAGATAAAAAGGTTTATTGTCTTTTAAAACTGCAGTGTCTGGTTTTAAGAAAATTACTGGGGCAGTTGGAACCGGATTGTTCAGTTCTTTGGCATGTTCGGCATAATTTCTGCCAATGGCTATGATTTTCATTCTTAAGAATATGAAATATGATAAAATAAATGTGAATTAGATCCACATCAATCAAAAATAGAAAAGAAAATGGTGTTATAAAACTGAGATCCGTTTTACCTGGCTTTCTGAGCCTGCAATAACCCTTAAGAAATAGATGCCAGGGTTTATGCGGTTAGGAATAACGAAGCTTTTGGTCTGTTCGCCAGCATTTAAGCGTTCGTTCGATAATGTTGCAACTTCGTTACCCAATAAATCGATGATTTTAATTGTGGTTTGAGTGCCATCTTTTCCGATAGATAAGATAATGTTTAACTGATCTTCTACCGGATTTGGATATATTTTTACGATGGTCAACAATTTATCTTTGGCTGCAACCGTTGTGTTTTTAGTAGTTGTGGAGTAGGTACTGAACATTCCTGATCCGCCAATTGCTGTATAAAGTGGCTTATAAGGTGTAATGTTGGCCTTTATTTCAGGGATTTTATTAACTTTTTTTGTTCTGTTTTTTAAGCTAATGTGTATGCTATCAGTTTGTTGCGCCCAAGAATTTATTCCGCACAACAAAACAATGCACATTGTGCAGGCAAGTTTTGTGAGGAACGTTATCTTAGCGTAGAGTTTCATCAAATTGGTATAGCAAATGTATTAATTTAAAACAAAGAAATTAAACATTTTGTTTAAAAGCCATAATTTAACACAATTTAACAATAATATTTAATTTTCATAGTGTTAAAAATACACAATAATTTGGTTGTTAAATTGTTATAGTTAGTTTACTTTTGCCGCACTAAAAATATCAACGAAGTGTCAAATCATAAAAATGTCAACGCGTTAACCGCCGGCGGTGTTCTAATTAGTTTAGGTATTGTGTTCGGTGACATTGGTACCTCACCTTTATATACACTTAATGCAATTTTCACGAGCATTCTGGGCGTAAAGGAAGGAGTTGTCGGAAATCCAGGATCGATTACTACCGATGTTGTACTGGGCGTACTTTCTTGTATCATCTGGACGCTTACCTTACAAACAACCATAAAATACGTTATCATTACCTTAAGGGCTGATAATAAAGGTGAGGGCGGTATTTTCTCCTTATTTTCTTTGGTAAGGAAAAAGGCAAAATGGCTAATCGTACCCGCAGTAGTTGGGGGATGTGCACTGCTTGCCGATGGCGTAATTACCCCAAGTATTACGGTAACATCGGCGATAGAGGGATTAACGAACAAGTTTGATATCCCGGTTGTTCCGGTGGTAATTGCAATTTTAACCGTTCTTTTCATTATTCAGCAGTTTGGAACCAACCTGGTTGGAAAGCTGTTCGGGCCGGTAATGTTTGTTTGGTTTACTGTTTTGGGTATCGCCGGGCTTTTATTCATCGTTAATGATTTTACCATTTTAAATGCGCTTAACCCTTATTATGCAGTGCATTTACTGGCCACTAACAGCAAGGCATTTATTATATTGGGGGGTGTTTTTCTTTGTACTACGGGAGCCGAAGCACTTTATTCAGACTTAGGACACTGCGGACGTAATAACATCAGGATCAGTTGGATTTTTGTAAAGGTAACCCTGATTTTAAATTATTTAGGTCAGGGGGTTTGGATTTTACAGAACGAAAGTACTTTTGTGCCAAGCTCAAAGATGAATCCATTCTTTCAGATCATTTCAAGCCATTTTCAGGTGCCAATGGTGATATTGGCCACTATGGCTGCCGTTATTGCAAGTCAGGCATTGATTAGTGGTTCATTTACGTTAATATCGGAGGCCGTTCGTTTAAACCTTTGGCCAAAAATCAAAATTGTTTATCCTTCAGTTCAGAAAGGCCAGCTTTACGTGCCTTCTATTAACTGGATGCTTTGGTTAGGCTGCTGCAGTATTGTGTTTTTCTGGAAAGAATCTTCTAAAATGGATGCCGCTTATGGTTTATCTATTACCATAGCGATGTTGATGACGACAATTTTGGTAAGTGTTTATTTGCGAAGTAAGCGTTTCCCAAAATACCTGATTGCCATTTTCATTTCCGTTTATGTAATTATAGAAGGTACTTTTCTCTTTAGTAACCTGCACAAGTTTTCTGACGGTGGTTGGTTAACGGTACTGATCGGTTCGGCTCTTTTTACCGTTATGTGGAGCTGGTTTGTGGCCCGTAAAATCAAAAACAGGTTTGTAAAGTATGTCGAAATTGAAGATTATTACGAAATTCTAAGCGAACTGAGCAATGACGAATCTGTTCCGAAATATTCGTCGCAATTGGTTTATTTAACGAGTGCGAACTTTAAAACAGAAATCGAATCGAAAATTATTTATTCCATTATCCAGAAAGAACCAAAACGTGCCGATGTATACTGGTTGGTACACGTTGATGTGATGGACGAACCTTATACCTTAGATTATAAAGTTGAGTTTTTAATCCCGGGTAAACTGATCAGAATTGATTTTAGGTTGGGCTTCAGGATTGAACAACGTGTAAACCTATTGTACCGTAAAGTGGTAGAAGAACTGGTTAAAAACGGGGAAATCGATATTACAAGTCAATATACTTCGTTAAACAAGCATAAAATTGCGGGAGATTTTAGGTTTGTACTGTTAGAAAAGCATTTATCGAAGTTTACTAAGCTTAGTTTTTACGAAAGGCAGATCATGGATTATTACTTTATCCTTAAAAAGTTAAGCCTTTCAGAAGAGCGGAGTTTTGGTTTAGACAGCAGTTATGTTGATGTAGAAAAAGTTCCGTTGATCTTCGTTACTCCGGATGATATCGAATTACATAGGTTGCCTGTTTAACAATGAGGACAGCGCTATTAATTTTGGGTATCTTACTGTTTATAGCAGGGCCTGCTGCCAAGATATACCACCTCAATCATGCGAATACTTATATGATTGCTTCTGGTTTGGGCCTGGTGATGATTACCGCAATGGCCTTTATCAAAAAGAAATAAATCAGATCCTCCTATCGGTTGGTGTCCCACCAACCGATAGGAGGATCTCTAAAATGAGTAAGGATTTCGAATTGATCAATCCCCGTTTCATAGAAGTTTAAGCTGCTCCATTTATAATCTTCAGGGTGTTTGCATAAATTCCATTTTTCCTTTATTGGATTATTATGTATATAATCTAATTTTTGCATCAAAATACTTTCTCGGCTTAAAGGAATAGCTAGCGGATCTCTTTTCCAGAACTGGAATAACCTATCGTTCTTCTGAGAAAAATACTGGTTAATAAGCGCAGGATTGTTAATCAACAAATATTTTCTGAATTCGTGGGCAGTGAATTTCGTAAAGCTCGCTGCAGGAGATTCCTTTCCATTTAATCTGAGCATATTCCATATTAAATGAATGTGATTAGGCATAATAATGTAGCCATATAGTTGGATAAGCTTCTGATCGACTAAAAATTTTAATGATTTTATGATGATCATTTTCAGGTTATCATCCCTTAGCAAATGAGCAAAATTACATATGGTGTGGGTATAAAAATATGGATAGTTATAATCCATTTGTCCCTGTCTTTTATGAAATATGTGCATAGTTCAATATTTAAGTCGCGGGGATAACTTAAATACAAGGTATAAAAAAATATTAGGTAATATTAGAACTTTTTTCGACCGGTGAGGACACCGGCCGATAGACATATCAATTATCTTAAACCTCCGGATTGGCCAATTTACTATGCCTATACCCATAGGCAAAATAAACAACCAGGCCTACAACTAACCAAATGCCGAAACCTATCCAGTTTGAAATGCCAAGTTCGCACATCATGTACAAACAGCTGATCAATCCTAAAACAGGTATTAACGATAAGTTTTTTGTAATACAATAATAGGTAATCACCACGCAGATGATCAGGAATATCCACATAGGAATTTTATGTTTAAACAAGCCCCAGCCACTTTCGTATTTCTTTTCTACCGATACTTTTGAGGCTGAAATGAATTGTTCGTAACGATCGGCGGGTAGAGCGCTCAGATAAGATTCTGCGTCAACTTTTTCGGCTAAAATAATCTGTGGCGCTGCATTTTTTACAATCTCTTCTTTTACTATTTTTAGCTCATCGCCGTTTAGAGATGTAACAAAAGTTACGGTTTGAATGGTTTTAGGCGAATTGAAAAAGAAGGCTTTTGTTTCTTTCTCATACTTGGTAAATGAAAAGATAATGGTGGCGATAAAAGCAACCGGAATAATGAACTTACTGTTTACGTAAGGTATTTTAAATTTTCCACGTTGTACATCTGGCCTGTTCTGTAATACCAAAACCCCTGCACAAACCAATACAAAGGCGAAAAGTGTGCCTATTGAGCAAAGATCGGTAACAATGGTTAAGTTCATGAACAAGGATGGCACAGCAACTACAAAGCCCACAACAATAGTGGCAAATGATGGTGTTTTGTATTTTGGGTGGATTTTTGAAAAAGATTTTGGCAGTAACCCATCTCTACTCATGCTCATCCAGATACGTGGTTGCCCCATCTGAAAAACCAAAAGTACGCTGGCCATTGCAAACACTGCACTCACCGCGATAATGCCACTCATTAGTTTTAAGTTAATCTGGTCGAAAACGAAAGCAAGTGGATCGCCAACGGCTAATGTATCCGATTTAACAATACCGGTTAAAACCAGGGCAATGGCTACATAAAGAATGGTGCAGATAATAATGGCCCACATCATACCGCGTGGCAAATCGCGCTGTGGATTTTTACACTCCTCGGCGGTGGTAGAAATGGCATCGAAACCAATATAAGCAAAAAATACAGCAGATACACCCTTTAAAACGCCTGCAACACCGTTCGGTGCAAACGGATCCCAGTTTTTTGTGTCGACATAAAAAATACCAACAGCTAAAACCAGCAGAATTACAGCCAGTTTAACCACAACCATTGCGTTACTTGCATTGCGGCTTTCTTTCATGCCGCGGTAAATTAACCAGGTAATTAAAATGATAATGCCTAAAGCAGGAATATCAGCAACCAGGTGAAAACTGCCGATTGTTGGGGCAGTAAGCCATGCATTATTTGCCAAAGCTGTTGCCGAATCCAAATCAGCCAGGTTTTTGCCTGCGGCCAAAAGCGCTTCAGCATGTTTGTGTCCGTTGTATGCACTTAGGTAATCCATTGTCATCCAGTCGGGTACATGGATGCCGTCTATGCCGAGCGGGGGTATTTTTATGGTAGAAAGTAGGCCGGTAAAATAATCAGACCAGGATATGGCTACGGTAATGTTCCCGATAGAATATTCCATAATAAGCGACCAGCCGATAATCCAGGCTACCAATTCGCCAAAAGCTACGTAGGAATAGGTGTAAGCACTCCCAGAAACTGGAACCATTGAGGCGAACTCTGCATAGGCAAAAGCAGCAAAGCTACAGGCAACAGCTGTAAAAATAAATAAAAAGATTACCGCCGGACCGCCATCTGCACTCGCCTTGCCAATCGTACTAAAAATTCCTGCTCCAATTATTGCTGCAATTCCAAAAGCTGTTAAGTCGCGAACACCGAGTGTTTTATGTAATGTATTTTCGTGGTCGCCATAGCCTTTTGCTGCATCTTGTAATATCTTGGAAATAGATTTCTTTCTGAATAGCTTTTCGAACATTTTTTATTTGATTGTTTCTTCAAACTTATAAAAAGTTTGGCTAAAAACGTTTAATGCAGGATATAATTTTCATTACACATCCCCAGGTGGTAAAACGAAATGAACGGGTTTATGGTATTAAAGTCAAAATCTGCAATTATTTGGCTTGAATAATCCTTTATTTGATTTGCATAACTTTAGGTATTGTGAAACTGTTAATTTTGCCACTCATAATCAATCAGGTAAATCAAAGCGCGTTTAATCTTGTTTGATTGGAATATTATTGCGCTACTACAATATAACTTATGAATGCAAATACGCCAACAATAAAATACATAAAAGAAGGCAACCAGAGCTTGGCCACAATACTGGCCTTTGCCTTAATTCCATTATCAGGTTTTGCAACTGATATTTACATCCCATCTTTACCCACTATGGCCGGAGAAATGCAGGTAAGCAATGTGCAGGTGCAACTAACATTGAGCATTTTTTTAATCAGCTATGGTGTTTCGCAACTGTTTATTGGCAGTGTTTTAGATAGTTTTGGCCGATATAAAATCTGTTTATATGCTTTGCTGATTTTCGCTGCAGCAAGCATTATCATTGCCTCTACGCATAATATTTACCTTATTTATTTAATGCGTATTATCCATGGATTAACTGTAGGCGCTATTGTAGTTGCAAAAAGGGCCTATTTTGTTGATCTTTTTGAAGGCGATAAACTGAAACATTACCTAAGTCTGTTTTCGATCATCTGGAGTACCGGGCCAATTGTTGCTCCTTTTATCGGAGGTTACCTTCAAACTGCATTTGGCTGGGAATCTAATTTCTACTTTTTGGCGGGTTTTGCTCTTGTTTTTGCCTTATTGGAGCTTTTGTTCAGTGGCGAAACACTAAAGCACTTTACCGATTTCCAGCTGAAAAAGATTACTAAAATCTATGTGGAAATGATCAAAACAACAAGTTTTACTTTAGGCATCGTAATGCTTGGCTTGGCTTATTGTATGGTTATGGTTTACAACATGACGGGTCCGTTTATTATTGAGCACCACTTCAATTTCTCTCCGGTAATTGCGGGTTATAGCTCGCTGTTTTTAGGTTTTGCCTGGATGGTTGGGGGCTTTATCGGCAAAGCAACCATTAACAAACCTTTCTTTAGCAGATTGATGATCAATTCGCTGTTTCAGGTTGCTTTTGTAATCCTGATGATATTGAGCCTGAACTTTGTTAGCAATCTGTGGTCGCTAATCTTTTTCGCCTTTTTGATCCATGTGGGTGCAGGCTTTACATTTAACAATTACTTTACGTTCTGTTTGAGTAAATTTCCGAAAAATGCAGGTATAGCAGGCGGATTAACAGGAGGAATTACCTATGTAATTGTTTCTTTTTTAAGTTATGGTATTGTAAACCTGATCCCAGCGAAAGACGAGCGAAATCTGAGTTATAGCTATCTGATCATGATCTTAATATCCGTTTTGGTAATGTTCATCATTCTGAAGATCAGGAAAAAGGGCGAAGCATAGTAATTACTGTTTTAGTGGAGTTGAGATTTTATGGTTCTTGTACTTAGGGTCTTAGCGGGACGCTAAAACGAGTGAGGTAATATATTTAGGGTCTTAGCGGGACGGTAAGACTAGAACTAGTGGAGTCGATATTTTTATGGTTTTTGTACTAAGCGTCTTAGCGGGACGCTAAGACCAGAACTAGTACTAATCTGTGTTTATCCTTTTTATCTGTGGTTCATAAAAACAAAAAAGTCGTGGCGAAACGCCACGACCCATATGAAGTAAAATGAGGGGAAAACCTTTCAGCCTTCCACCTTCAAAGCATCTACCTTATCTCAATTTCTCCAGTTCCGATTTTACAAAACTGGCCAGTTCTTTTACATATTCTGCACTGAAATCAAATTTGATACCTGCGGTTTCATAAATTTCGTTCATTGGTTTGGTGTATCCCAAAGAAAGTGCAGCAGTATATTGCGCCAAGGCTTTTTTAGGGTCTTCTTTGTAGTTTTTCCAAACGGCAATAGCACCCAACTGCGCAATTGCGTATTCGATGTAATAAAAAGGAACTTCGAATAAATGCAATTGTTTTTGCCATCCGTTACCAAATTGCTTTTCTAAATCTGTCCAATCGGCAAATCCAGCACCAAAACGGTTATAAATCTGTTTAAACGTTTCTTCACGGTCGGCAGCAGTATGATTGGGGTTGGTGTAAATCCAATGCTGAAACTGGTCGATTACAGCAACCCATGGCAAAGTTTTTAAAACATCTGCCAACTGTTCTTTTTTGGCACGGTTTAAATCTTCTTCATTATCGAAATACACATCCCAATTATCCATAGAGATGAGCTCCATACTCATAGAGGCCAGCTCAGCTACTTCAGATGGGCAGTGTTTAAAATCATTCAATTCTAAGTTAGCGGTTAAAAAAGTGTGTACCGCGTGCCCGCCCTCATGTACCATTGTGGTTAAATCGCGGAGGGAGTTTGCCGAGTTCATAAAGATAAACGGTGCTCCGGTTTCAGCCAAAGGATAATTGTAACCACCCGGTGCTTTGCCTTTTCTGCTCTCTACATCAAAAAGTTTATTGGCTTTCATGATCGCCAGTTTTTCGCCCAGTTTTTCGTCAATGGCATTAAAACAGGCAATACTTTTATCAATCAGCTCTTCGCCGTTGTTAAAAGGTTTTAAAGCTGGTTTACCGCTTACACTTACTTCTAAATCCCACGGTTTTAATGCCTCAAGGCCTAGCGCTTCTCTACGCTTTTCAGCCTGTTCTTTTAAAATCGGCACAATTTCTTTTTCAATGGCATTGGCAAAATCGTAACAATCCTGAGGGGTATAATCGAAGCGGCCCAAAGCCTGAAACATATAATCGCGATAGTTCTCAAAACCGGCATTTAACGCAACCTGATTGCGGAGCTTAATTAACTCATCGAATAAAATATTCAGATCATCTTTGTCAATCAAGCGGCGTTGCTGGATAGTTTTCCATGCATTTTCACGTACTTCACGGTTTAAATCCTTTATAAAGATAGAAGCCTGCTCCAGCGTATATTCCTGACCATTAATCTCCACACTCATTGCACCGGTTGTGCTTTGGTATTTTTGTTGTTTTACCTGTAGTTCGGTAAACAGCTCGATGTTTTCGTCGCGGTAAAGTTCCAGGGCTTTTTTTATCGCACGGCTGTAAACAAAATATTTTTCCTTATCCAGATCATCCATAAATGGACTTTCAACAAATTTTTTATTCAGCTCGTTGGCCAGTGGAGAAATTTTTGGTTCGATTTCGGTAGCAAAATATTGAAAGTTTTTCACCAGCTCCTCGTTGGCGGTATCGCAGCTCATTTTAATGTACCTCCAGGCAAAATCTTCTTCCAAAGCAGCTTCTAGTTCCGAACGGTCTTTTAACCATTGTTCCAATTCGGCAATGCCATTTATTTCGCGGTTTTGCAGCTCGGTAAAAAGAGGTTCTAAATTTTCCCAGGTAATGCTTAATTCCTGAGGGATATATGTTCTAGGTTTCTTTGTTATCATTTTTGTAATTATTGAATTAGGAAATGATAGAATTAGAGAATGTTTAACTTAATCATTCAAAACTCGATCACTCTGTCATTTATTAATTAGTGAGGGATTGAATTAAAGAATGTTTTATCATTCAATCACTCAAAACTCACTAATTCTCTCTTTTATTTATGTCTTAAATACGCATCTATTAAAAAACATACGGCAAAAACAACCGAGGCATAACCGTTTAAGGTTTGAAAAGCCCTGTTAACTTTGCTAATGTCGTTCGGTTTTACAAGTAAGTGCTGGTAAATCAGCATCGAACAGAAAAACACAATACCTACGTAATATACCCAGCTGAAAGATGTAAAAAACACTGGTAAAATTACACAGGTAGCCGATAATATATGTAAGAACACCGAAACATTTAAAGCATTTTTAATGCCAAGTGCCGATGGAATAGAATGTAATTTTTCTTCGCGGTCAAATTCTTCGTCCTGCAGCGCATAAATAATGTCGAACCCACTTACCCAGAACAAAACAGTTAATGAATATAACACCGGAACCAGTGCAAAATGTCCGGTTACGGCAATGTAGGCACCAATAGGGGCGAGGGATAATCCTAAACCAAGCACCAAATGGCAAAGCGCCGTAAAACGTTTGGTATAGCTATAAAACAAAACCACAAAGAGTGCCACCGGCGAAAGGTAAAAACACAATGGGTTTATAAAGTACGTGGTAATGGCAAAAAGCACACAGTTGGCAATAACGAATATTAAGGCTTCATTTGCCGAAACTTTACCTGCCGGGATATCGCGCATTTTGGTACGCGGATTTTTCGCATCGATATTTCTATCCAGATAGCGGTTAAAAGCCATGGCCGAGTTACGGGCAAAAACCATACAGAGCAAAACCAAAATCAGTTTATACCACGAAAATGGATTTTCTGTTGTGGTTACGCCCAAAAAGAACCCTATCATAGCGAAAGGAAGCGCAAAAACAGAGTGGGCGAATAATACGAGTGAAAAGTATTTTTTCATTTTTTTTGAAGGTGATTACACGGATTATGTGATTACACAGTCAGTTTTGTTAAACTGATAATTGAACACTGTGAACTGAAAACTGGTTTAAAACTTCTTATAATCTGTAGGTACAACAAAATCCTTATTTACTTCATAAATGAAATTTAATATTTCATCTTTTCCGGTCCCTTTTTCTGCTGAAGAAATAAAGGTGGCAGGGATTTCTTCAAAAAACTCACTTAATTTTTTCTTAAAGGCCGCTACGTTTTTCTGAGTGGTGGTCATGCCCTGTTTATCGGCTTTGGTAAAAATCAATGAAAACGGGATCTGTTTTTCGCCTAACCAGTAGCAAAATTCAATGTCAATTCCCTGGGGCTCCAAACGGCTGTCTATTAAAACAAAAACGCATTGTAAGCTTTCTCTTTTGGTAATGTAGGCACGGATAAATTTCTCCCATTTCTCTCTGCTGGTTTTAGAAACCTTAGCATAACCATAACCGGGTAAATCGACAATATACCAGGCCTCGTTAACCAGAAAATGATTAATTAACTGGGTTTTACCCGGACGCTGCGAAGTTTTGGCCAACCCATGTTGATTAACCAACATATTGATCAGTGAAGATTTGCCCACGTTAGAGCGGCCAATAAATGCATATTCGGGCATTGTTGGCACCGGTAAAGCCGAAATCTGGGTGTTGCTGCAAACAAATGTTGCCGTTTTGATAATCATAGCGCAAAGGTAAGGTTTTGAGTCCGAAGTCCGAAGTCGGAAGTCTGAAGTCCAGATTGATTATCTTTTTAAAACTGATTTTGACAATATACTGAATACTTTGCACCAAAGACTTCGGACTCCGGACTAAACACTCCCGACTTTTATCTATCTTTGCCACATATCATGAATCAGAATATCACCCCATACCAAGTAGAAGATGCAACAAAAAAAGAACAGGTTGCAACCATGTTTAACAACATTTCTGGCACTTACGATTTTTTAAATCATTTCCTTTCTTTAGGTATTGATGTATTGTGGCGTAAGAAAGCGATTAAGGAACTGGTTTCCATCCAGCCAAGAAGTTTGCTTGATGTGGCTACCGGCACCGGCGATTTTGCTTTCGAAGCCATTAAAAAGCTTCATCCCGAAAAGGTGATCGGCGTGGATATTTCTGAAGGAATGTTGGAAGTGGCCAAAAAGAAAATCAACGAACGCAGTTTAAACGAAGTATTTACCGTTCAGGTAGGCGATTCGGAAGGCCTGCATTTTGAGGATAATACTTTTGATGCCATTACCTGTGCTTATGGTGTACGCAATTTCGAAAATCTCGAAAAAGGATTAGCCGATATGTATAGGGTGTTAAAACCGAATGGAAAAATGGTGGTGCTGGAGTTTTCAAAACCCAAGGTATTTCCGGTTAAACAATTGTATAGCTTTTATTTTAAACAGGTAACACCTTTCTTTGGAAAACTATTTTCTAAAGATCACAGGGCTTATACCTACCTGCCCGAATCGGTAGCTGCTTTCCCTGATGGAGAAGATTTTACCAACCTGATGGAAAAAGTTGGTTTTAAAAGTACGAAACAAAGAATTTTAACGTTTGGAATAAGTTCGATTTATATAGGGACCAAATGATCAGAAAATTAAGCCTCATCCTTTCTCTTTTCACTATTTCTACAAGTGCCTTTGCGCAAAACTGGGGCGGTGGGATTGACGATGAGGACTGGAGTTTTGGTTTTAATTTTCAATATATATCTGCCGAGTATAAAATATTAAAGAATGCCAATTGGAGATCGCCGTTTTATGAGGTGCCAAATTCTTTGGGCGTTTCTTACGATCCAAACTCGGGCGTTCCGGTTACCTCAACATTAAATGCTATTTCAAGTACTCCGTCTCAGGGTTTCGGTTTGGGCTTTGTAATGAATAGGATGATTTCTGATAACTTCGATGTCAGGGCAACACCATCACTCATTTTTAGCGATAGGGCCGTAACTTACGAGTATGAGCCAATGGCCCCGATTAATGTAGGCAACGGACAAACCAAAAACTTTCAATCGGTGGTAGAGCGAAAAGTTCAGGCAACCATGTTCGAATTTCCATTGGGTATTAAGGTAAAATCCGACCGGTTTAGAGATTTACGGGTATATTGGTTAGGCGGTGCGAAATATTCGATAGATATTGCCTCGAAGAAGAAAACTTTCGACGAGGGCGAAACAGCAGTTAACAAACTGTTGAAAAACCGAAGAAACTACCTTTCTTACGAAACCGGTATTGGTTTTGATATTTATTTCGAATATTTCAAAATGTCGCCCGAAATAAAACTTTCCTATTCTGCAAGTGATTTACTTCAGCACGATAATACCGCATATGCCAACCCGATTGATAAGTTGAAATTACGTCAATTAACATTCAGTTTGATTTTTCAATAGTCCTGCAAACCAAAAAAACTTACCTTTGTATGCGTAGGTAAATCAGAGGTATTTCATCTTAAAAATTTATCGAGCCCTTAAAATTCATAAAAATGTCTAAAATAGCATTAATTACAGGTGCAACTTCTGGTATTGGTGAAGCTTGTGCGCATACATTTGCCCAACAAGGTTATAACCTGGTATTATTGGCCCGTCGGGCAGACCGTTTGGCTAAAATCGCCCATCACCTGGAAGATAAATATGCCATTACCATTAAACAGGTTTTAGCCGATGTACGTGATAAGGAAAACCTTACTGCTGCTTTGGAGGTTTTGCCAACAGAGTGGAAAAATATCGATGTATTAATTAACAATGCAGGCTTAAGCCAGGGATTGGATCCGATAGATAAAGGTGATACCAACGATTGGGATACCATGATTGATACCAACGTAAAAGGTTTGCTTTATGTAACCAAAATTGTTTCCAACTGGATGATCCCGAACCACTCTGGCCATATTGTCAATATCGGTTCTATTGCAGGCAAAGAAGTTTATCCAAATGGAAACGTATATTGTGCAAGCAAACATGCTGTTGATGCTTTAACCAAGGGAATGCGCATTGATTTACTTTTCCACGGCATTAAAGTTACAGCAATTAATCCGGGCATGGTAGAAACCGAATTTTCGGTGGTCCGTTTTAAAGGTGATGAAGACCGTGCAAAAAAAGTGTATGAAAACTTTGAGCCCTTAATTGCCGATGATATTGCCGATGCCATTTGGTATGTGGTAAGCAGGCCAAAACATGTTAATATTAACGATATGCTGATTATGCCAACCGCACAGGCAACAGCAACGATTATAGATAAAGGATAAAAGTTTTCAGTTAGCAGTTTTCAGTTAACAATTCAACAATTTATCAATAGAACAATTAAAAAATGATATCAAATACTATAGATCAGGAAATAAAAAAAGCCATGTTGGCTAAAAACAGTGCTCAGTTAAGAGGTTTAAGAGCTATTAAAGCGGCTTTGTTATTGGCCAAAACTGAAAAAGGCTCTTCAGAAGAAATTACTGAAGAAACCGAACTGAAAATCCTTCAGAAACTGATTAAACAGCGCCGCGAATCTGCTGATATTTATAAACAGCAGAACCGCGAAGACCTATATCAGGTTGAAGAAGAAGAAATTGAAGTAATTAACCAGTTTTTGCCCAAACAATTGGATAGGGCAGAGGTTGCCGAAATTATTGCAGCGGTAATCAAACAATCTGGTGCCACATCGGTTAAAGATATGGGCAAGGTAATGGGCATGGCAAACAAAGAACTTGCAGGTAAAGCAGATGGTAAACTGATTGCCGAAATTGTAAAAGAGAAACTTGCTTAAATAAGGTAAAAGGGAGAAAGGTAAAAGGTTTGAGGCTATTTATCTCCGGCCGCTAACCGCTCTACGCAATACAAACGACGTTTTTATACCGTTTTCAGTTTTATTTCAGAAAAATGGCATAGAAATGCATAAATTTAACTTTACTCTATTAACTTAGTAGCACAATACCATCTAGAATATATATGACTTACCCGATAATAGAAGAAGACGGATTTAAATACATCGAAGCTGGAACAGGCGAGACACTGGTATTGCTGCACGGCCTTATGGGCGAACTGAGCAACTGGGAACTGGTTCTCGAACAGTTTAAAGATCGCTATCGTGTAATTATTCCCATTTTACCCATTTACGATCTACCCATCTTAACACTGGGTGTAAAGGCGCTTTCGAGGTACCTTCACCGTTTTTTAAAATATAAAAATCTAAACCAGGTAGTGCTTATTGGCAACTCACTTGGCGGCCACGTAGGCCTGGTATTTACCGTTGCCCATCAGGAGTTTGTTAAAGCACTGGTGTTAACCGGAAGTTCGGGTTTATACGAAAATGCTTTTGGTGGCTCTTTCCCGCGTAGGGAGAGTTACGATTACATCAAAGAAAAGGTAGAATTTACTTTTTACGATCCTGCAACAGCAACAAAAGAACTTGTTGATGATGTATTTAAAACCGTTAACGACCGCTCGAGGGTAATCAGGATTTTAACCATGGCCAAATCGGCAATCCGCCACAATATGGCCAAAGAATTATCCAAAATCACCATACCTGTATCTTTGATATGGGGTAAAAACGATAAGGTTACGCCGCCAGAAGTGGCAGAAGAATTTCATGAGTTATTGCCCAATTCAGAATTGAACTGGGTTGACAAATGCGGACATGCACCAATGATGGAGCAGTCGGAAATATTTAACGCTTACTTAGAAAAATTTTTAGATAGAATATTGTTAAAATAATGTTTGCTGCAGAAATCATATCAGATGCAATTCCATCATTGAGAACCGACCACACGGTACAAAACGCTTTAGATCGTATGAACGATTTTAAAGTGAAGCATTTGCCTGTGGTTAAGGAAGCTACTTTGCTGGGTTTGGTTGCTGAAGATGATCTGTTAAACATTGCCAATCACGATACCCTTTTAAGCGATGCTGCGGTAAACATTTTGAATGTTTTCGTACTTAATAATGCACATACTTACGATGTAATCAGGTTGTTGAGCCAGCTTAAATTAACCGCAGTGCCTGTTTTGGACCAGCAGAAAAACTACCTGGGTTTAATTTCCATTAACAACATGGTAAATGCCGTGGCCGAACAATATGCCGTAAACGAACCCGGTGGGATTATTGTGCTCGAAATTAGCAACCGCGACAACTCACTGGCCCATATTGCGCAGATTGTTGAAGCCGATAACGCCCAGGTTCTTTCCTCTTACGTTAATGCTTTCGAAGATTCTACACGGCTCGAGGTAACGCTAAAGGTAAATAAAACAGAAATTACTTCATTGGTAGCTTCTTTCGAAAGATATGATTATCTGGTAAAAGAGGTATACAACAACACACAGATTGATGATGGGTCGCAGGAGCGTTACGATTCGTTCATGAACTATTTAAATGTATAAACCTACTTTATGAGGATTGCAATTTACGGGAGAGATTTTAATGATACGGTTTTGCCCTATGTACAAGAGGTTTTTGATCATTTAGCCGAACATCATATCCAACCTGTTTTATATTCGAAGTTTAAAACATCCCTTCATGGTAAAATAAAATTACCTGCAAATACGATTATTTTTCATAACCACGCCGAATTAAAGGAAAATGCCGACGTACTGTTGAGCCTGGGCGGTGATGGGACCTTGTTGGATACCCTATCATTAATCCGCAATTCGGGCATACCCGTAATCGGGATCAATTTTGGGCGTTTAGGCTTTTTGGCCAGTATCAATAAAAACGAGATCGGATCTGCACTAAAGGCTTTAATTAATGAAGAATATACTTTAGACAGCCGCTCACTGTTAATTTTAGAATCCGACAATGGTTTGTTCGGCGAAGAAAACTTCGCCTTAAATGATATTACCATCCACCGCCGGGATAACTCGGCCATGATGATTATCCATGCCTCTATGAACGGCGAATTTATCAATTCGTACTGGGCCGATGGATTGATTATTGCCACACCAACGGGTTCTACCGCTTATTCTTTAAGCTGTGGCGGCCCTATTATTTATCCAGATTCTGAAAATTTTGTAATTACACCTATTGCGCCACATAATTTAAATGTTAGGCCGGTAGTGGTATCCGATAGCAATAAACTCTCTTTCGAAGTAGAAGCGAGAGAATCGAAATTCCTGGTTTCTTGCGATAGCCGGACCGTAACTGTTGAGCGATCGGTAAAAATCAGCATAAAAAAGGCCGATTTTTGTGTAAATCTGATCCGCCTTAACAATGAAACTTACTTAAACACGTTAAGGAATAAATTATTATGGGGCATAGATACCCGTAACTACTAATATGACGCCAAACAAACTCCTCTTAATTATCCTCTTTCTCACCTGTAGCGGACAGCTTGTTCGCGCACAGCGCGAACCGATAGGGGAGCCTTCGTGGGAGCTTGGTTTAATGGGGGGAGTAGCTGGTTACATGGGCGATCTTAACCAGAACAACCCGCTACAGATTAGTGGTTTATCTGGTGGCCTTTACGTAAAAAGGAACTTTAACCAATACCTGGGTGTACGCTTAAATTATACTTATGGGCAGATTAAGGCCGATGATTCCTACTCCAGCAATGAGCAGTTCCGCGAAAGGAACCTGCGCTTTAAAACCATGCTGAACGAATTTAGCGGACTGATCGATTTTAATTTTTTTAACTTCAATATTGGCGGAGGTACCCGACAGTTTACCCCATATTTATTTACCGGTGCCGGGCTGCTAATTTTTAAGCCTACTGTAAAAATCGATGGCGAAAGGTATAGGTTAGATCATTATGCCACTGAGGGGCAGGAGAATGGCTATAAGAACGCCGTTTTAACCATTCCATATGGGGTTGGATTACGGTACAATTATAAAAATACCTGGAGCGTTTTTTCAGAAATTGGCTACCGTACCCCATTTACCGATTATATCGACGATGTAAGCGGCCGCTACCCGGCTAACCCCGTATTCCTGAATAACGATCCAAATAATGTTAATTTATCCGATCCATCGCGCTATCAAATTGGACAGCCAGGTACGCAAAGAGGCGATTTTCGAAAAAGGGACACTTATCTATTTGTTAGTGTTGGCATATCTTTTACCTTTGTATCCTCAAAATGCTATTCCTTTTAAGCTGATTTTGACATAATTAATG
>Ga0308165_1000529_pt1 | contig 69363 bp, 66 predicted proteins | sample PhyWR2_FD_201032 | JGI IMG/M metagenome (GOLD analysis project Ga0308165, IMG submission 201032) | Phyllosphere microbial communities from UC Gill Tract Community Farm, Albany, California, United States - DLSLW.R2 | ecosystem: Host-associated > Plants > Phyllosphere > Unclassified | place: USA... | reverse complement strand
GAATAATTGAATATGCACGATTTTTGGAATAACCTGCATCAACTACTTGATCCCGAGAAATTATTGAGGGAGGGCGGTTTCTATCTGGTTATATTCGTAATCTATGCTGAAACAGGCCTTTTCTTTGGTTTTTTTCTTCCCGGCGATTATTTATTGTTTTTAGCAGGCATGTTCGTTGCAACAGGCAAACTGGATGTTAATATTGCGGTTCTGTTAGCAGGTTTGTGCATTGCGGCAATTTCGGGTAATTTTACAGGTTATTGGTTTGGTCGAAAAACCGGCCCTGTATTGTATACCCGGAAGGACAGTTTTTTCTTTAAGAAAAAATATCTGAAAGCCGCAGAAGATTATTACCACAAACAAGGAGCCTTTGCGCTCATTATGGGCAGGTTTGTACCAATTGTACGTACTTTTGCACCGATTTTTGCTGGGGTGGTAAAACTGGAATTTAAAAAGTTTGCATTATACAATATTGTAGGCGGCGTACTTTGGATCTGTTCCCTAACTTTACTGGGCTACTTTTTAGGCAGAAAATTTGAAAAAGAAATAAACGATTATTTATTATATATTATTATTGGCTTTATCCTTATTACAACTATACCATTATTAATTACCTTTGTAAAAAGTAAAGTAGTAAGCGGTCCGGAAGAGGATAAAACAGATTTAAATTAAAAATGGCAAAAGACGATCATCACGCGTGGCATAGCGTATCTCCTGGGCACAATGTTCCAGAAATTGTAAACGCAATTATTGAAATTCCTAAAGGTTCAAAAGCAAAATACGAAATAGATAAAGAATCAGGTCTGATTAAATTGGATAGGGTTCTTTTTTCGTCAGTAATGTATCCTGCAAACTATGGCTTTATTCCGCAAACCTATTGCGATGATAAAGATCCATTGGATATCTTGGTGCTTTGTTCGGTGGATGTATATCCAATGACCTTAATCGAGGCTAAAGTTGTAGGTGTAATGCATATGGTTGATAATGGTGAGCAGGACGACAAAATTATCGCGGTAGCAGCCCACGATATGTCAGTAAACTACATCAACGATTTAGATGAGTTGCCTCCACACCAAATGAAAGAGATTGTTCGTTTCTTTCAGGATTATAAAGCATTAGAAGATAAAAATGTAACCATCGAACATTTACTTGGTGTTCGTTATGCACATAAAGTAATTAAAGAAAGCATAGAACTTTACAACACAACATTTAGAGAATTGGCTTAATGGATTTACCCACGGTATGTTTGTTTTTAAATTTTGAACTAAGTGCAATCCTGCCCACAAACGTAGTTTTGGTTGCTTTACAGGAACCTGATACCACCTCAGTAGGCTGGCGATTATTTTTTGCACTATTTCTGGTGCTACTTAACGGATTTTTTGTGGCTGCAGAGTTTGCAATCGTAAAAGTCCGCGCTTCACAGATTGAGATTAAAGCAAAATCAGGCAGCCGTGTTGGTAAAATGGCCAAAGGGATCATCCATAATCTTGATGGCTACCTTGCCGCCACACAGCTAGGTATAACGCTTGCATCACTTGGCCTGGGTTGGGTTGGTGAAGGCGTTATGCATACCATCTTTAAAAATCTTTTCGATAGCCTGCATTGGGGCTTTAGCGATGCTTTTATTCATTCAGCCTCTACTGTAGTTGCCTTTTCGGTAATTACCATTATGCACATCGTGTTTGGCGAACTCGCACCAAAATCATTCGCCATTCAACGGCCAGTGGCTACAACCTTGTTCGTTTCTATTCCGTTACAGATCTTTTACGTGGTATTTAGGCCTTTCATCTGGACTTTAAACAGTTTGGCGGCAATTATCCTTAAACCATTCGGAATTGATACATCAGGCGGACATGAATCGCTTCACAGTACCGAAGAGCTTCAGTATCTATTAGATCAGGGCAAAGAAAGCGGCGCTTTAGACAACAACGAACACGAATTGATTAAAAACGTATTCGATTTTAACGAACGTGTGGTTAAAAATATCATGGTACCCCGTACCAAGATTTCGGGTATTGAATTAACTTCTCCCAAAGAAGAGGTTATCGATACCATCATAAGAGAAGGTTATTCACGTTTACCGGTTTACGATGACATTATGGATAAAATTGTGGGGATTATCCACGCAAAAGATATCCTGCCATTGGTTGCCGCAGGTAATCAACATTGGACATTAAACGACATTATCAGAAAGCCTTATTTCGTAACTGAAACCAAAAAAATCAACGATCTGATGAGTGAGCTGCAAAGTAACCGCATCCAGATTGCTATTGTATTGGATGAGTTCGGCGGCACCGCCGGAATGGTTACGCTTGAAGATATAGTTGAAGAACTGGTTGGAGAAATCCAGGATGAGTACGATGAAGAAAAGCCATTGGTAGAAAAAGTTTCTGATAATGAATTTATCGTAAACGCGTTTGCAACAGTATACGATGTTAATGAACATCTGCCTCATGATTTACCCGAGGATGAAGATTTCGATACCATCGGCGGACTGGTTTCTCACGTTTTTGAACGTATCCCTGAGGTTGGCGAAAGCAACGAGTCTTATGGCTATTTGTTTACCATTCTTAAAAAAACGGAACAGAATATCGAAACCATTAAGTTGGAACTGGTAATTAATAAAGCAGATATGGTTGATAATCACTAATTTCAACTATGCATATTTTTTATACGCCAGATATCACCCAAAATACCTATACGCTTAACGAGGAAGAGAGTAAACACTGCGTTCGGGTGCTTCGCCTTGCGGTGGGCTCGATTGTTAATCTGGTAGATGGCAAAGGTGGTTTTTATACGGCCGAAATTACTTCCGATAATCCAAAAAAAGTTTCATTATCGGTATTAAAGGTAGAAACCGAATTTCATAAAAGAAACCATTATCTGCATATTGCTGTTGCGCCGACCAAAAATATCGACCGTACCGAATGGTTTTTGGAGAAAGCTACAGAGCTCGGGATTGATGAAATTACACCAATTATTACCGACCGGTCGGAGCGGAGGATCGTTAAAGAAGACCGCCTGAACAAAGTTATTACCTCTGCGGTAAAGCAATCCATTAAGGCTTACCACCCCAAATTAAATGAGGCCATATCTTTTGCCGATTTTTTAAAAGAACCTTTTGAGGGCGACAAACTGATTGCCCACTGCATCGATAACGGAGAAAAACAATACATTTCCAATCTGGTAAATCCACATCAAAAATACCTGATCCTTATCGGTCCAGAAGGAGATTTCACACCAGATGAAGTGGATTTAGCTTTGAACAAAGGCTTTAAAGCACTAACTTTAGGTGATAACAGGTTGCGCACAGAAACTGCTGCTTTATCTGTTTGTTTTGAAATCAATTACCTTAACCGTTAGTCTTTTGAAGTTTTCAGTTTCCAGTTTTTCATTTTCAAAAAGAGTAAGGCTTTTAGTGGCTTGCTTTGGTCTTTTAGCTTTTAGCTTTATGCTTTTCGCTTTTATTCCACCTACTTATCGTATGGCTAAGCTAAAATACAGCGGAGGTGGCGATTGGTATGCCGATCGTACTGCCCTGCCAAACCTGATTGCTTTTTGTAATGCAAACCTTAAAACCAATTTCTATGCCGAAGAAAGCATTGTAGAAGTTGGCTCGAAAGAAATCTTTAATTATCCTTTTATTTATATGACAGGGCATGGAAACGTGGTTTTTAGTGATCAGGAGGTAAAGAATTTAAGGCAGTACCTTATCGGAGGTGGATTTCTCCATATTGATGATAATTATGGTCTGGATAAGTTTATCCGGCCGCAGATGAAAAAAGTATTTCCCGAACTCGGTTTCGTCGAACTGCCGGCAAACCATGCAGTTTATAACCAGAAATTTAAGTTTCCGGCAGGTTTACCAAAAATTCATGAGCATGATAACAAAAGGCCCCAGGGCTTTGCACTGATCTACAAGGGTAGGGTGGTATGTTATTATACCTACGAATGCGATTTAGGTAACGGCTGGGAAGATTTTGGCACTTACCCTGAAGATACACAAGAAACGAGGACAAAAGCGCTTAAAATGGGCGCAAACCTTGTTCAGTACGCTTTAACTCAATAGCCCATGTATAAAATAAAAGTAAACAATCAGTTTTCATTTGAGGTTGAGCAAGAAAAGGCAGGATTTCTGGTAAACGGGGAAGCCCTTGAGATTGATCTAAGTACCATTGGCAATGGTAGTACCCATGTTTTATATCAGAATAAATCGTTTAATACCGAAATTGTTGAGCTGAACAGGGCTGATAAAACCTGTAAGATAAAGGTGAACGGTAACATCTACCAGATCAATATAGAAGATCAGTTTGATGCTTTATTGAAACAGCTCGGATTGGACAATTTAACCGCCAACAAAGTATCCGAAATTAAAGCCCCGATGCCAGGCTTGGTACTTAAGGTATTGGTAGAAGAAAATGCAGAGGTGAAAAAAGGTGATAACCTGCTGATCCTCGAAGCCATGAAGATGGAAAATATCCTGAAATCATCAACCGATGGTGTGGTAAAAAAAGTGCTGGTAGTGCAGGGCGATAAAGTAGAAAAAAACCAGATCCTGGTTCAGTTTAAGTGATTCTTATAATTTTAGGATTTAATATAGCGTCGTCACCCTGAATTTATTTAAGGGGCTTTTAGCATGCTGATCACTTTAAGCAGATCAATAAAATACAAAGCATAAAAAAAGTCCCGATTACCTCGGGACTTTCTTGCTATTTACCTCTTGTTACCCTGTAAGGTTTTTGTGGAGGATTTTTAAAACTTCTTTTTCCAGCTGTACTGATTTCAGGTGCACCGAGCATCGTCATGGCGCAACGGAAACCAACTTCTGCAGATGATTCGTCCTGTTGCATGAAACGTCGGGTTGCTGGGTTTAACCAGTAAGCCATATCATTCCACGAACCGCCTTTATATACCCTCGATTTATCGTTAACAAGGGTTACACCTTCTTCGTTAAGTAAAGTGTTTTGCCTGTCGCGATATCCCCTCTGATCGGCCTGATAGCTGGTTGATGCTATAGCTGTTGAAGCCTGAGGATCGGTAGATTTTGAAATCGAGTCAGAACGTTTGGCCTGAGCCTGTTTTTCAGCCCAAGTCTGTTTTCTGCCAGCATAGGCATTTTCTTTAATCGGATTGCCGTATTTATCAAGTGCAATTTTTCCGCTCTGCGAATCTTCTAATTTTTTGTTGGTAAAATAGTTACCACGGTAAGGGTTAAATGCATCTGCATCTGTAAACGTAGCAGTTCTGTAAACGTCGTTAACCCACTCATTTACGTTACCTGCCATGTTATATAGGCCGAAATCGTTTGGCGTGTACTGGATAACCGGAACAGTTAAATCACCTTTATCATTCAACGATCCGCCAACACCCATGTAATCACCTGGCGCTCTTTTAAAGTTGGCCTGGATCATACCTCTGGTTTTTTTCTTGGCCGAACTCACACCTAAACCATTCCAGGGATAAATTTTATTTTGGCTGATGTTTTCGTATTCAGTATTGCCAATTAAACCTAAAGCGGCATATTCCCATTCTGCTTCTGTAGGTAAGCGGTAAGGTTGCATAATTACACCATCTTCTAATGTAGCGGTTCTTCTAGGCTGGTTGTTTCTGCCGCCAGTAGCAGCTGTGGCTGTTCCTCCTGCTGTTGTAGTTGCTGCGCCAGATTTTGTATTGTAATCAATTGGTGCATTTTTACCTTTGTCATCGTATTGACCGTTTAGGTAAGCCGCATCATTATACGGTTTATCCGGGCGGGGCGCTGCTGCAGTGGTAGCCGCATTATTGCCTCTTCCATTGCCGGCTAAGGTTTTGTAATCAGTTAAGATCCCTTTTTCGCGTAAAATAAACTCATTTGCTCTCGAAGTTCTCCACTCACAATAGCGTGAGGCCTGCTCCCATGAAACGCCCACTACAGGATAATCACGATAGGCAGGGTGCCTTAAATAGTTATCTACATAAGGTTCGTTGTACGATAGTGCCTGGCGCCAAACTAAAGTATCAGGAAGTTCATTGTAATAAAATTCGTGATCTTCTGGGAAATTATACCTGATCCAGTGTAAGTATTCTAACCAGTCGGTATTGGAAACTTCGGTTTCATCCATGTAGAAAGATGGAACGGTAACCTGTCTTTTGTAATTGTAGATATTTGGCTCCACCCCTGGTACTTCGATGGCACTGCCACCAACTACCAAAACACCACCTTCAATCGGAATTAAGCCTGGCCCCGGTGCCCTTTTGTATTTAGTGGCAACAGCAAATGCACCAGATTGGTTATTTTTACTTTTCCTATCGGCATAGGGAACACCTGTTTTGCTCGAACTGTTTCCGGCTTTTGAGCTACAGCTCGAAAGTAGGGCAGCTAATGATAAGCAAGTAAAAGAATATAGTAATAGTTTTTTCATATTTACGTTGGGAATATCGTTCCTATAGGGATTCAACCGATAAAATTAAACAATTTTAAATGAATATATAAATAATGTGACAATAAAATATTGAAGTGTATTTTTAACCCATAACGTATTATTTTATCTCGTATTGCGTCTGATTATTTTTTAAACGAAATTTTTGCTAAATAATTATAAATAAGCAAGATAAAATTTTCATCTCCTAAAAATGAGTATTGCTTTAGTTATTAGGTAAAATTTAATTCTACAAAGTTAGCAATCTCGCATGTGAATAAAATAAATGGCTTGTTAACTTTAATTAAAGGATAGGATACTAAGTGTATGCTATCGGAAAATAAACGGTACAAGTTAACATTTTGATGAAAATTGTAAATAATTAACCATATTTGGCTTATTGGTTTATGTTTACTAACCTGGGCAAACCAAACCAATAACCATAAAAAGTTGAAAAGTTATGTATTCAATTATTTAGCTAAATAGCTAGTAGCTTTACACTTGCGTTTTTTGTAGTCACACCGATATGTAAAAATCGTAGGTTTAATTAGTAAATAGTCATAGAATTCGTAATTTGGTAAAATATAAGTTTTGGTTTTGCGTTACTGATATATTTGCCAGTTGTTGCTAAATACCAAAATCTAAAATTACGTACCTTTAAAGGATGAATTTCAAGTACATCAGTAAACTTGCTTTTTCTGCACTCTCAATGGCCTTGGTGTTTGGTAAAACAAATGCGCAGGTAACCATAGGCAATACCCAAACAAATGGTAGCGAGTCGAATAATATTGTAACAGCAGTTCCGTTTCTGCTCATTACGCCCGATGCCCGTGCCGGAGCAATGGGTGATGCTGGCGTTGCAGTTACAGGTGATGTAAATTCTTCCAGCATTAATGCCGCCAAACTTGCTTTTTTAGACAAGCCTTACGGATTTTCTGTATCCTACAGCCCATGGTTAAAAAGTTTGGTGCCCGATATTAACCTGGCTTATCTTAGTGGATTTTATAAGTTGGACGAACGGAATACCATTGGCGCTTCATTAAGATATTTTTCACTGGGAGCGATCCAGCTTACAGATATTAACCAACAGGATCTGGGGATCTCAAATCCTAATGAACTGGCTTTTGATGTTTCTTTTGCGCGGAATTTTGGCGAAGAGTTTTCGTTGGGGACCTCTTTAAGGTATATTTATTCTAATTTAGCCTCGGGGCAATTTTCATCTTCAGGCCAGGTACACGGAGGAAATGCAGTAGCCGTTGATGTTTCTGGATTATATAAAACCGCTACAACATTTTTCGGCAGACCAACTATTCTTTCAGCCGGGGCCAATATTTCCAACATCGGAACAAAAATGAGCTATTCAGACGGTGGCGAGAATTTCTTTTTGCCTACCAACTTTAAAATCGGAGGTGCCTCTACCATAACCGTTGATGATTTTAGTACCTTAACTTTTGCGCTGGATTTTAATAAATTGTTGGTACCAACACAGCCCATATACGATTCGAATAATAATATCGTAAGCGGAAAAGATCCAAACCGTTCGGTTCCTGCCGGGATTTTTGGTTCCTTTAGCGATGCTCCGGGTGGCTTTAGCGAAGAACTGAAAGAAGTTGGAATTTCTACTGGTTTAGAATACTGGTACAATCAGCAGTTTGCCGTACGTGCAGGTTATAACTACCAAAGTCCAATGAAAGGCGATAGCCGCTATTTTACCCTGGGCCTGGGCTTAAAATACAATGTTTTTAATATAGATTTTTCCTATTTAATTGCAAATGCGCAAACCAGCCCTCTTGCAAATACCTTACGTTTTGGTCTATTGTTTAACTTTGGCGAAAATAAAAGCAAAAGATAAATCAGATTAAAACAAAATATATGAAAATTAGAGTAGGTTTCGGTTTCGATGTACATCAATTAAAAGATCAACATCCTTTTGTTGTTGGCGGTGTTACTTTAGATCATCATAAAGGTGCTTTTGGCCATTCGGATGCCGATGTTTTACTTCACGCCATTTGCGATGCCCTTTTAGGTGCAGCCAACCTACGCGATATCGGTTTCCATTTTAAAAATACCGATGATAGATGGAAGGGCATCAGCAGCTTGATCCTATTAAAAGAAACAGTCAAACTCCTGGCCGAAAAAGGCTGGCAGATTGGCAATATCGACGCCATGCTCTGTTTAGAAGCACCTAAAATTAATCCCCATATCCCGGCTATGCAACAGAATATCGCGGATGCCATTGGAATTTCTACCGACGACATTTCGATAAAAGCTACCACCAACGAGCAAATGGGCTTTATTGGTAGGGAAGAAGGGGTTGTTTCTTATGCGGTTTGCCTGATCGAAAAACCTTAAAATGCTATTCCTTTTTGCGGGCCGTTAGGTAAGCTATCGGCAAACCGATGCAAAATATCAGGATTACTGCATTTAAAATAGCTTTTTCAGGATTAAACGGATGTGAAGGAATCTTTGTGAGCGGAACAATGAGGAGGTTCATGATTGCCCAAACAAAAATGCCATAAATCAGGGCTGATAATAGGATATTTTTTCTTAATAATGCCATTTTACCCGAAATGAAGGCGAAAAATGCCGTAAAGCTAAAGGCAATGATGTAGTGCAAAACCAAACCGATCAATGCTGTTTTAATGCCTCCAGAATAAGCTTCCTTACCAAAAATGGCACTGGCGATATATTGAAATACAGCAAGAAAGTTCATCTTGCCTAAAAATACAACGGCAGCCAGCCCATCTAATGTTCCGGCAACGAGTGTCGTTAATAGGATGTTTTTAATAGAAAATGGAGTTTGGTTAGATTTTTCCATTAACAATAATAATTATTTTTTAAATAACTTATTATTAGTTGTTTATGTTTTTGGTTAAGGGGGCAGATAGCAAACAAAGAAGCCAAGTTTCAAAAAAACTTGGCTTCTTTTTAAATAGTCTTTCCATTAAGACCCTGAAATAAATTCGGGGTAACGCAGCGATAAATATTAAGCCAACTGCTCTTTTACATTACCTGTTCTTTTTAAGGTCCCCCAGGTTTCCAGTTCACCCTTTAGTGCTTTTCTGAACGAACGGAATAAAACCACGTACATCAGCTGCCTCCAGAAAAAGCGCTGAGGGAAAAGATAAAGCAGGTTTTTGAATTTTTCTTTTTCCATTTTAAAGGCAATGGCCGCAAAAAACATGTCGACGATGATAAATATGATGTAATAGAAAAGTACCTGGCCAAAACCGTTGTGCAGACTTAAAATACCTGAAAATCCTGTTAATGTTAAATTATTGATCGCACTTAGCGAAAATAAGCCGCTAATTAATGAAATCAGCATAAATAGATCTGCTAGCGGCGAAAATAATGGTAAAATAATCTGATAAATGAGAATGTTTGGCATTCCTACCATACCAAAGTAGCCATATTTTTTATTGAGCAGGGTTTTCCTGTTTTTCCAGAAACTTTGCATTACGCCGAAACTCCAGCGGAAACGCTGTTTCAACAGCATATTTACTGTTTCGGGTGCTTCGGTATAGGCAATTGCGCTATCACAGTTTTTAATTTTATAACCAGCCCTTAAAATGCGCATCGTTAAATCGCAATCTTCGGCAAGGGTATCAATGGTAAAGCCTCCTACCTCAAGGATCACATTTTTTCTAAACGCACCTATTGCCCCTGGTACAACAGTTATGGTATTTAAAAGGTCGAATGCCCGCCTGTCCATATTTTGAGCGGTGATGTATTCGATAGATTGCCATTTGGTAATGATGTTGTGGGCATTTCCAACTTTCACCGTACCAGCTACCGCGGCTATTTTATCGCTATAGAAATAGCGCATGAGTTCGTTAACCGCATCATTTTTAAGCTGGGTATCGGCATCTATACACACTACAAAATCGGCGGTAGCTTTAGATATACCATAATTTAAGGCTGATGCCTTGCCTCCATTTGCTTTTCTGAAAACCTTTACCTGCGGATGGTTGCCAAAACGTTCGTTAATGATCTCAAAGGTTTTGTCTTTCGAGCCATCATCTACAAAAATTAATTCAAAATCAGGATAATTGATTTTTAGGAGGCTGTTAATGGTGTGCACTGCCGTAATTTCCTCATTATAGGCAGGGATGATGATACTCACTTTCTCTGATGGGTTTGCGATTAATTTACCCACGTTGCGCTTTGCTCTTTTGCGCTGCCTGATGGCGAGATAAGCAATAAAAATCGTTCTTAAAATGGCCAGTACAATAGCCACAGAAAAGATGATATTTAAAACCATGTTTCCGTAGTAAAAGAAATTGATGAAAAAATAATCGCCCGAACCAGAAAAGCCACTGTTTGCTGTCGATTTAACCGCTGGCATCAGTTCAGACCTTTTTTTGCCCATTAAATCGCCTACGGTAGTAAAGGTATATCCTTTTGCTTTAAAGAATTTGATAATCCTTGGCAAAGCTGCAACTGTAGCTTCGCGGTTTCCTCCGGCATCATGCAGTAAAAGAATGTTGCCATTGTCTTGCTGTTTTACCACTTCGTTAAAAATCTGGTCAGCCGTTTTGCCTGGTTCCCAATCTTCAGGGTCGATATATTCTCCAATATTGATATAATTCTCCTTACGGCTTTGGGCAACCGGTAAAATTTCTGAAATGTTTTGTGGCTCGGCGTCGGCATTAAACGGTGCGCGGAACAATATGGTGCTATGGCCGGTAACCGCCTCGATTAAGCGGCGTGTGGCATTGAGCTCAAACTTTACGCGCCTCGGGCCAATGGCCGACATATCTGGATGGAAGAAGGTGTGGTTTCCGATTTCGTACCCATCATTATATTCTTGCCTAAGCAGTTCCATGTTTTTTTCGGCCATAATGCCAACCACAAAAAAACAGCCAGGCACTTTTTCCTGTTTTAGGATATTGAGTACCTGTGGGGTGTAAACAGGATCGGGGCCATCATCAAATGTGAGCGCAATTTTCTTATCAGCCTCGCCAAACCTTTTAATTACATATTGTTCAGGCAGCCTGGTATATTTTTGATCGGCAATAGAGAAATTATCTTTATTCAACGTAAACTTCACACTTCCTGGGGCTGGCGTAGAAATGAGGTCTAATATTTCTCCATCTCCAATGTAAGAGATACCGCCCATGTTTAGCGATGCAATTTTGCGCAGATCGAAGGGTTTTTTCTTTAAGGTATCCAAACTCAGGTCGTTGGAAATAAAAGACCATAAACGTTTATCTTCTGAGCCCAGGCGCCATAAGGCCACACCGGCAATATCCCAATCATCAGCCTTGCGTATAAGATTAAAATAGGTTGCAGCATCGGTAAAATAAACCTCATGTTTAATGCCGCTACCGTCGTTATAACTATAATTTAAATTGGCCGAAGCGGGATCGTAATTGATTTTACTTTTGTAATTCACAGCGTTGGTCATCGCTTCTTCGTAGGTTATCGATTTGCCTATGCTATTGTTTGGCCAATCGTAGCCGTAACAGGCCAAAGCCAGAATTACTTTGCTGGCATCAACTTTACTGCAAATATCATCCAGTTTTTCTTCTACCCATTCCTGGTGCGAAATATCCCCGGCATTACTTTGTTCGGTATGCTGATCATAAGCCATCAGAACGATATAATCGTTGTATTTTTGAAGGATTTCTGGTTTATAATCGTCGTTTTCTGGCGAAATATCTTGCGAAACAATCAGTTTTTCCGCATGAAACTGGGCATACAGGTTTTTCATAAAAGCATGAAAACTGTCGCTGTTTTCGAGGTTAAGCTCTTCAAAGTCTATGTTTATTCCACTATATCCATATTTTTTGGTTATTGCGATGAGGTCATAGATCAGTTTTTGTTGGGCAGGTTGATCATTCAGTAACCGCCTTACAGCTGCACCGTCCCAGTGATCCTTATTGTAATTGGAAACAACTGCAATAGCTGATTTTTTAGCATTATGGATTACTTTTAAGGCGGCGGTATCAGCCTTATCCACAATAGAATCGCCGTTTAAAAAGAAAGATTCGGTAGCCACCATATCCAGATGGCCGATATTTCTTTTAAGATCGGGCAATGATTTGCCGACTGTTGAGGCCCAGCTTACATAAAAAGCCATGTTTATCCGTTTGCTATTGCCACGGTGGGTTAAAATGCGGTGCTCGCGGTCTTTTCTGATTTTTTGCAGTTTCGATTTTTCGATGGTGAAATCTTTGTACTGTTGCGATTTCTTTAGTTTCTCTAGCTGTTTTTGAGTTAAAGGCGAGTTCGTATTTATAAAAGGCAAGTTGGGCTCCTGTACTGATGAAAGTGTGTACACCACGCAGATGATTGCGCCTATGAAAACTAAAAAAAATGTACGGCTTACCCAGGTAAAGGTATGCCAGCGTCTTTTAGTCTCAGTTTGAAATATTTGTTTTCCGGACATTTTTCTGTTCTGATTGATGGTCAAATGTCACTAACGAATATGAAGATTGGATGAATGATTTAAAACGGAGTATGGGCGATTAGATCGTTAGTTCTTCTCTAAGATACTATTTTATCTGGCTAAATTTTAGGAAATGAAAACAAGGTCTGGCCAATTTACTGAATAGGGCGGGCATAAAAAAGCCGGCAAGTTTTACAAAAAATGCCGGTTTCTAACTCAATCTTATGTGAAAAGATGCTGAAACAAGTTCAGCATGACGATTATTTGTTTATTCTTCTAAATAACCAAACCTGCCCTGGTTATAATCCTCAATGGCCTGGTTAATTTCGGCCTCCGTATTCATTAAAAACGGACCATATTGAACAATTGGTTCATCAATGGGCTGTCCGCTTAAAATAAGTACAACACTATTTTCTAAAGCTTCGATCTTAACTTCTTCTCCTTTGTTTTTGAAGTAGATAAACTGATCGGCGGATGCATGGTCCGATCCGTTTATTTTAACCGAACCTTCAATTACCATAAAGCCTGTATTAAAATTTTCGGGAAAGGTAAAATTGGCCTCTCCACCTTTATTTAATCTGGCATTATACAGTTGGATGGGGGTAAAGGTACTTGCATTGCCTTTTGCATTGTTGTAATTACCTGCAATCACCTCAATTTTTCCTCCATTTTCTGGCAGATCAAAATGAGCCATATCAGCCTGTTTAATGGCCTGGTATTTAGGTTTGCCCATTTTATCTTTGGCAGGCAGATTAATCCAAAGCTGAACCATCTGGAAAGGACCACCAGCAAGACTGTATTCTGCTTCGTGGTATTCTTTGTGTAATACCCCACCTGCAGCCGTCATCCATTGTACATCGCCAGGATAAATTACCCCGCTGTTGCCAGAACTATCGTGATGTGCAACGGCACCATGGTAGGCTATTGTTACCGTTTCGAAGCCCCGGTGCGGGTGGATACCAACGCCTCTGGGTTCTTTTCTTGCCGAAAATTCAATCTTTGAACCATAATCCATTAAAAAAAACGGGCTCATGTTGATTTCATATCCGCTTGGGAAAAAATTGTGTACCCTAAAGCCATCGCCAACCATATGTGGTGCAGGTGCTCTGAGTACATTCGCAACCTCTTTAATCTTGTTCTCCATTACCTTTTTGGATTAAATAAGGCATGGTGCATAGTGCAAGGAGTAAAACCCCGATGCGCTGTGCGCTATGCTGTGTGATGCATTTCCGGTTGGCGCTTAGCGTTCAGCGTGTATTACGCTTATCGCCAAACGCTTTACGCTTAAACGCTTTTTACAAACTGCAATTCACCTAAAAGGCGAACTTCTTCACTAACCATTACACCACCAGTTTCTAAAGCAGCATTCCAGGTTAAGCCAAAATCCGAACGGTTAATTTTTCCGCTTAAGGTAAAGCCAGCTTTGGTATTTCCCCATGGATCGGTAGCGATACCACCAAATTCTGCGGTTAATTTTACAGGTTTTGTTTTCCCTTTAATGGTTAAATCGCCTTTAACAATATAATCTCCACCATCTTTTTCTACTGAAGTTGATTTGAATTCGATGTGTGCAAATTTTTCAGCATCAAAGAAATCGCCGCTTTTTAAGTGGTTATCACGATCGGTGTTTCCGGTATCAATCGAATCGATATCACCTTTGAAAGAAATCTCTGAATTTTCGAATTCGTCGCCTTCAGATGAAAGTTCTGCAGAAAATGCTTTTAAACTACCAGTTACAGTAGTAATCATTAAGTGTTTTACTTTAAATTGTAATTCGCTGTGGGTTGGATCTAATGTCCATTTTGTAGTTGCCATATCTTTTGTTTTTGAGATGTTTAATATTTACAACACAAAAGTACAGCACAGGTTTTAACCAGAGATTGATGTATGGTAAGTAATTGAAGGAGGGAATTAGTGAATGGAAGAATGATTGAAGGAGAGAATGATAGAATGATAGAATGATTGAATGGAGGAATGATTGAATGTTGTAAAACCATTCACCCATTCGAACCTCACTCATTCAAAATTACTTAAGGCCGAAAGTGTTTATTTGCCAATTCTTTTCTTACCCTGCTTAACGATTCGGGCGTAATGCCAAGATAAGAGGCAATCATCCATTGGGGTACGCGGAGTGTAAGGTTGGGATAAAGTTTGATGAAATCGAGGTACCTTTCTTCCGCAGTGGCACTTAAAAGCATGTTGATGCGTTTTTGCATAAAACGGATCGAATTGTTGAGCAGTTTAATCTGCATGGGCTGCAAACAGGGAACCTGCCTGGCGGCTTCTTCCATGAAATTATTGGGCATCAGCACGGCTTCGGTGGCTTCAATTGCATCAATAAAAAATATCGATGGTTCATTGTTCATGTTGTTCCGGTCAGAAACCAGCCAGTTTTCCGGTGCAAACTGAAGGATATGCTCTTTACCCTTCGCATCGATAGAATAAGCACGTAATAAACCTTTTCCTACAAAATATCCGTGTTTAAAATTATCTCCGGTATATTGCAGGATCTCGTTTTTCTCGAATTTTTTAACCTTTAAAACGGACGATATGCTTTCGAACTGATCATCAGTTATTTCTATTTTTTCCTGTAAATATTTCTGGAACTGATGAATCATAAAGGTGGAATGTTATTTTTTTACGGGCTTAATATCGGAAAAATCTACACCACATTTGCAATTTCCACCGCAACCATCTTTTTTTACCTGTAAAGATTTAAAAACCAAACGGCCAACGTATACCAATGCTGCCGCAAAAAGTAAAAAGACTAAAATCGTTTGAATATCCATAATACAAATATAACACGCTTTTACGGTTTTGGTGTTCAGTTAAATGTAAATATATTCAATAGTTAAGCATGTAAAGCAACAGAATTTTACAGGCATTGAGGTCGAAAAGCATGTAAAAGGTTAAATGGAAGATGTAATAAACGCCCAACTTTATGCTCTTTGTACGCGCGGTGTTTTTTCTTTGTGATCTCTCTGTGGTAAAACGAAAAATTATTCTTCCATAAAGCCTACAGTTCCGCCCACCCAATCGAAATCGGCATTGTAGCGCACGCCGATCATTTTGCCTTTGCTTAACCGGGCGAGGTTAATGCACAACTGCGGCTCGCCGCCATCTGGCCATAGGTACATCATTCTTATTTCGGCCTTTACACCACCATCCGGTGATTCAACCGCTGGTTCGTAATTTACTTTTCGCTGCAGAATCCAGTTTTCAGGGTCTGCAATGCTGTTGATGTCTTTTTCAGTTACATCGATAATCACACCCATGCCTGCAAAAGAAAATAATGGTTTCAAAACATAATTTTCTAAATCAGCAGGGATGCTATCAACCTGGTTTAAGAATCTGGTTTCTGGCACAAATTCGCTATCTAAAAATGGCATGGTATATTTACTGATGCGGTAAAACCAGTTGGGGTGTGTTACCCATTCCACATCCAGCTCATCCCTTGGATCGAAGCTATTTTTGAAAATTTCAGGGTTATCGGCAACTTCATCGAAAATTAGCCGGTTATAGATTCTTTTTAGTCGAATTTGCTTGCCATTTTCTTCATAAAAAAGCTGTTTGCCTATTTTTTTAATGTCTTCAAGTGCTAAAATCTTGATGCCCAGCATTTTTTTTGTGACGAAAAAATCGATTGCTGTTTTCTGGTTTGTTGCATCTACATCCATTAATGCAACTTCTTCGGGTTGGTGTTTGCCAATAATTACCTCTTTTAACAGTTCGATATATTTTTCTTCAGTAAAGCCGTTTAGCAAATGATTTACAGAATCATCTATTCCGAAGTTGCTTTTAAAGGTTTTGGCCAAATGGTGCTGAAAGCCATATAATGAAGGGAAGCCCTGCATCTCGATTAACATGGGGGTTAATTCGCCTGCCTTGTTTTTACAAATACCAAAATCGAAGGTTAAAAAATGTGGTTGTTCGTTTTCATTGGGCACCTTCCAATCAGCTGGGATAGCACTTTCTGTTAGTGCTTTAAAATTTGGCTGTTTAATTAGACTGATGATTTCTTCTCCTGCCTCAATCAGTTTTTCTTTTAAGGCTGTCGGGATAAAAACTGGCGTTTCCGCAACCCGAAAAGGAATTTCCGGATAACCTTTACCAAGTTCAGCTAAAAAACTTTTATATTTTTCTACTGTAAATTGTTGGTTGTATTTTTGGCGAAGGTCAGGTATCATAGGTTTGTTATTTAATATTTCCGTCATTGCGAGTTTCCGATTTTTCATCGGGACGAAGCAATCTTTTTTGTTTATGGGCTTTCCAATCTAGAAAGATTGCTTCACGCCTGCGCTCAACCTCCTGCTTCAGTTCGCAATGACGCTATTATTTAGTTAGGTAGCTCCTGCAAATTCCCAATGGCTCTTTGCAAGAAATTAGGCAAAATAATGCTTTGCGTAAGTACAATCCTTGCCTGATCGTCTAAACTGTTCAGCATATCAAGGTACTTCTGTTCCCCGTGCATATCAACAATCGCTTTTTTCTTTTCCTCCTGAAGTAAATACATTTTCATGCCTACCGGATCGGCTTCTGGATGAAACTGGGTGCCGATAATTTCGTCTGAGAAGCGGATCGACATCATACAGCGTTCTAAATCAACATGTTTGCGCTCTTTTTCAATAGCCAAAAGTTTTGCTCCCTTTCGCTCAAAAGCATCAAAATCAGGCTCAATAACCTGCCAATCTCTACTGTCAACAGAAAAGAAAGGATTGGTGATGCCGTTAAAAATTTCATCCTTTTCTCCATCTTCAGTTAGCGTAATCGGAAAAATACCGAAAGCGTTCGACCGTCTTTCGGTTACATTGCCCAGCTCGTATTTTCTGCAGGCCAACTGGAAAGAATGGCAGATCAGGAAGGCATATTTTTTTATTTCCTCGTTTTTGTGGTTAAAAGCTTCGATCTGATCCAACAGGTTAAAGAAATCGTTTTCCCATTGCGCTCCTTTGCTTTCAATGGGGCTTCCTGGGCCTCCGCTTGAGATATAGGCATCGTATTCAATGCCAGGGATCTCACCTTTTTGTCTTAAATCAAAAATATCGAAAGTTAAATCGATATTGTTTTCATCTCTAAACCGGGATAAAATTTCCTGAATTCCCCGCATACCCTGATTAGGTGCACCGTTATTCAAGTCAATAACAGCCACCTTTAAGCTCCTTTTATCCATTGTAAAATTACTTTGCGCCTATAAGTGTTTGAGTAGTAATGTAATCTACTACCGCCTCAAAGTTACCAGTTTGTTGGTAAACGGCCAACTGCCTGTCGGCACCTGTACCATGTTCAAGTATTTTATGTACGTAATTAATGTCTTCACGGCAACCTAAATCATCCACTACATCGTCTACAAAATCCAACAATTCTAACACCAGGTTACGGCAGTTTACTTCCATTTCTTTTCCAAAATCGATTAAATTCCCATCAATTCCGTAACGGGCAGCACGCCATTTATTTTCGTTAATTAAAGCTCTGGAATAACTGATAAACTCCATATTCTGCAAGCGCAGTTTATATAATTTTGCACACAAAGCCTGAAATAAGGCAGTAAAAGCCATGGTTTCATCAATTAACATGGGGCAATCGCAAATGCGGAACTCAACGGTATCAAAAAACGGGTGTACGCGGATATCCCACCAGATTTTCTTTGCATTATCCATGCAATTGGTTTTGATAAGGAGTTTTACATAATTGTCGTAATCTTCAATACTGTTAAAAATATCGGGAATGCCAGTACGTGGAAATTTATCAAAAATTTTGGTCCTGAATGATTTGTAACCCGTATTTCTTGATTCCCAAAAGGGAGAATTGGTTGATAGGGCAAAAACATGAGGTAGGAAATAGCGCACCTGGTTGGCAATATGGATGGCCAGCTCACGCGATTGAAAACCAACGTGTACATGCAGACCAAAAATAAGGTTCGAACGGGCGGCCTCCTGTAGTTCGTTAACAATTTCGTTATAACGCGGGTGTTCTGTAATCAGTTGTTTTTCCCAATGCGAAAATGGGTGTGTACCGGCAGCACCAATTCTTAGGCCCTGTTCTCCGGCAAGCTGCGAAACGGTATAGCGCAGTTGCGAAATTTCCTTACGAGCTTCTGTGGTGTTTTTGCAAATGCCCGTACCCACCTCTACTACGGCCTGGTGCATCTCTGCCTTCACCTGGTCTTTGTGTATTTTTTGGGCGGCCTCTACAATTTTTTGGTCGTGAGAAGTCAGTTCTCTGGTAACGGGATCTATTACCATGTACTCTTCTTCTATACCCAGCGTAAATTCATTCATCTCAATCAGTATTAATTAAATCCCTTATTTTTTTGGACCTGTTTTTTTAGGTTTTGCAGGTGCTTTTTCGGTTGTGGCCTTTGGCGCAGCAGCTTTTTTGGCAACAAGCGTTTTAACCGCTTTCGGAGCAGCCTTAGCTATTAGCGGTTTACCGCCCACTGATGATTTAATGTATTCGCCCCAGGTTAAATTATCCTGGCCATCTTTTTGGGCTTTTGCCCTTTCTATGGCATAATTGGCTGTGGTTTCTACCACCCAGTCAAAATTTTCCTGTCCAACGCTTTTAATATCTGCATCTGGTGCAGGATTACAGAAATCGATTGCGATTGGCACCCCATCACGAACGGCAAATTCTACTGTATTAAAGTCGTAACCTAAATATTGGCATAATTTCAAAGTATATTCTTCAACCGTTTTTAGCAATTTCGGATCTGGTGATTTACCTTCAGTTGCATAACGCAGATGGTGCGGATTTCGCGGATCATACTGCATAATGCGCACATGTTTGCCACCGATGCAATAACACCTGAAATATTCTTCAAAAATGATTTCTTCCTGCAAAAGCATTACCAGTTGCTGTGTGCCATTGTGTTTATCGAAAAAATCTTCTTTATCATGTAATTTATAAACATCTCTCCAGCCACCACCATCATAAGGTTTCATATAAGCAGGAAATCCGGTGTATTCGAAAATGGCATCCCAATCTAAAGGCATGGTTAAATTCGAAAAAGATTCTCCGGTGGTTCCTGTTGGGTGTTCTCTTGAAGGGATTAATGCCGTTTTTGGTACTGGTACGCCAATTTGTTCAGCCAGTGCATTATTGAAAAATTTCTCATCGGCACTCCACCAAAACGGATTGTTGATTACGGCAGTTCCGGTAATTGCGGCATTTTTTAATGAAGCACGGTAAAAAGGCACATCCTGCGATATGCGATCGATAATGACCGAATAGCCCAATGGCGCATTCTGAAATATTTTGTCGATTTTAACCGCTTCGGCGGTAATGCCTTTTTCTGCCTTTTGATTTATCTTTTCAATTACGGCTTCAGGAAAAGAACGCTCCTGTCCAAATAAAATCCCTATTTTTTTCATTGGTATGTGTTAAGTTTTAACAAATGGTTAAGTGGTTAACTGTTTTAATTGGTCAATTGTTTAACTGTAAATCGGAAACTGCTAATTCAAAACTACAATTGAGCAATATAATTCGGGAACATCTCTCGCCAGATGGGCCAGTCGTGATCGGCATTTTGCCTGATATCCAGCCAATGGTCGATCCCTTTTTTATTTAAGATGGCCGATAAACGTTCATTGTCGGGTTTACACATATCGCGGTCGGTTGTACCCAGAACGATTTTCATGTAGTGCAATTCGGGGTTGCTGTTGTTCAGAAGATTGTCTACAGGATTGTTAAAGTAAACATCGTCGTTGTAAAAACCGTCGAGCTGACCAGTGATATCGAAAGCACCGCTCATGCTAAACATGTGGCTCACCAGCCATGGATGGCGGAAGGCAAAATTTGCGGCATGGTAACCGCCAAAACTACAGCCGGCTGTAATAATTTTGCTTTGCCCGGTTTCGTGCCTTGCCAATGGGGCCACCTCTTCCAATAAATATTTGTCGTACCAGATATGGTTTTTAACCCTGTCGGCAGGATGGATGCTCTTGTTGTACCAGCTCAATTTGTCAACACCATCAGGGCAATAGACCTTAATTTTTCCTTCGTTGATAAATCCTTCTACAGAATCGATCAATTTAAAGTCCTTATTTTCAAAATATCGCCCCATGCTTGTCGGGAACAGTAGGATAGGGATGCCACTGTGACCAAAGATGAGCATGTCGATTTCGCCGCTTAAATTCGGGCTGTACCATTTCTTATGTTCTTCTTTAACCATAATAAAAATTGAATAATTTAAGGTATAAATTAAAATCTACAAAAAGAATAGTTTAAAAGGTTAAATTGATACAAATCAAAGCATATTGTAAAAATTAACCCATGATAATTAATAGTTTACGGAGATTTGTACCTTTGCCCCGAATTCTGAGGCGATAGCCATGTGATAGGGGATTTTCAATATGATGTACACAACAATTTTATCGGTAAAAATTAATAAAAGCAATTTTAAAATCCCATCTGCTTATTTAAAGCATGAGATAGAAATAGATATTTATACGCCCGAAGGTATTTTGGGAAACGAAAAAATAGAGCTTCTTTTATTAAATGATGGGCAGGACGTTGCCAAAATGGACTTTAGCCGCATTTTAGAAGATGCCCACCATGGCAAAAGAAACCACAGGTTAATTGTTGTGGCGATTAAAGCATCAGAAGAACGTTTAATGGAATATGGCGTTGCAGGTGTTCCCGATTTTAAAGGACGTGGCGCAAAAGCTGATTTATATGCAGATTTTGTGATCAAAGAACTTTTGCCCTTCGTTAAAAAGAGAATTGCTATGCCGATTACCGGTAAAGTGGGGTTTGCAGGGTTCTCTTTGGGCGGCCTTTCTGCTTTTGATATTGCCTGGAATAACCCTTCGGCCTTTGATGCCGTAGGTGTTTTTTCGGGGGCTTTCTGGTGGCGGAAAAAAGACCTGGCAGAAGGTTATACGGATGCAGACCGTATTTTGCATACCCAGATTACAAATACCTCCACAAAACCTGATATGAAATTCTGGCTAATGACCGGAACAGAGGATGAAAAGGCCGACAGGAATAAAAACATGATTATCGACTCGATAGATGATACCATTGATGTGGTTAAAATACTGCTAAATAAAGGTTATAAAAGGCCCGAACATGTTTTTTACTATGAGAAAGTGGGCGGTAAACACGACGTACCTACCTGGGAAAGCGTAATGCCAGCTTTTTTAGATTGGGCATTTGAGGTTTAACAGGTTAAATCTTGTTCAATAATACATTCATTTTTAAACTTAATTTTTTCGCACCGATTTCGTTAAGGTGATCGCCATCGTAAAAATCCTGCGCGTGGAATGCGCTATCCTGCAGGAGGTTGTAGTATTTGATGGCACGGTGTGCACCATTCAATTTCTGAATGGTAGAAAGTGTGGTATTTAACTGGTTTTTGCTCAGATGCGATACATACGATTTATATGCGGGGCTGGTAAACAATAGAATATTGATGTGTTTCTGCTCGGCAAATGCGATTATTTCATCCAATAAACGAAGATTGGTTGAATATTGAAGGTTATCTTTGGCGGTGTGCCTTGCTGCTGCGGTTTCGCCACTCTTAATCAGATCTTTATGATTAATGGCCTTATAACTCGATCCCCAGCCCAAATTACTACAACTGATGTCATTTTCGCCTTTTAGGTAATAACTATAGAGATGGGCCAAATTAACGTCGAGTTTGTTGCTTAACATCTCTGTACCGTTAAAAAGTTTATGGTCGGTATTGATATCGTAGTAAATACGGTAATTTTTTGCCCGCCATGCCTCCGGACTGTTTTCTAAACGGCCATAAAATGAAAAATAATCAACCGGAATAACAATGTATTTTAAATGGGTCCATTTATTGGCATATTTTCTTAAAATTTCGAGGTCATAATCAAACGACTGTGAAATGTAGCCGGCATTAAAGCTTGATTTAATATATTTCGGATCAATGCCGTAATATACGTGCGAACTGCCCAGAAACAGTATGTTTACGTCTTTTGCGTGATGATCGAGATAGCTTTTTTTATACTCATAATCGTTTGGTATCCTTCTGATGAGCACTTCAAAGAAAATGCCTGTCAAAATAATCGGAAACAGGAAAATAGTTATGTATTTAAGGAATTTTCTCATCATGATTAAAATTGAAAGTAAATGAACTGTTGTTCTGCGCCTGCAAAAAGGAATATTACCAATACGAGCCCGTAATAAATACCCCACCTAATCGGTTTTGGCCATGATAAGGCAAATTTGGCGATAGCATATTGCTCCATTCTGCCGTTCCATTCTATTAAGATAAATAAGGCCATTAACAGAAATAGTTTGATGGGCAATATTGCCGGAATGGTGAATAACGATTCGGAACCAATTGCTGAGATGATAGTAAAAGCATGCTGAACAGAATTTGCCCTGAAAAATATCCAGGCAAAAACGGTTAGTCCAAAGGTTAATAGTATTGCGGCAAGCTCTTTTAAGCTTGGCAATGTACTTCCCTGCGCAACTGTATCGAGGTTAGACCGGTTAGTATTAAAAACAATAGAGGGCATAATATACAGGGCGTTTAGCAGGCCCCAGATAATAAAGGTCCAGTTTGCACCATGCCAAAAACCGCTCACCAAGAAAATGATAAAAGTATTTCTGACTTTGATCCAGGTGCCGCCTTTGCTGCCACCCAATGGGATGTAGAGGTAATCTCTGAACCAGGTAGAGAGCGATATATGCCACCTCCGCCAGAATTCGGCAATATCTCTCGAAAAATAAGGATAGGCAAAATTTCTTAACAGTTCGATCCCGAATAGGCGTGCCGTACCCAGGGCGATATCCGAATAGCCGGAGAAATCGCCATAAATCTGAAAAGCAAAAAGAATTGCACCTAATAATAAGGTACTTCCCGAATATTCGCCCGAATGGTTAAAAATGGCATTGGCATAATTAGCACATTGATCGGCAATAACGATTTTTTTAAATAAGCCCCATAAAATCTGCCGTAAGCCATCAATTGCTTTGCTATAGTCAAAAGATCTTTTTTTCTTAATCTGAGGAAGCAAATGCGTGGCACGTTCTATCGGACCGGCAACCAACAGCGGGAAAAAACTCACGAATAAAGAATAATCGATAAAATTCTTTTCGGCCTTTATTCTATCTTTATAAATATCGATTACATAAGATAAACCGTGAAAGGTATAAAACGAAATCCCAACAGGAAGAATAACTTTTAAGGTCCAGGGATTTACCTGAAGACCAAAATTTGCAATAGCTTCGGCAAAAGAATGTGCAAAAAAGTTATAATATTTAAATACAGCTAAAAAGCCAAGGTTAATGGAAATGCTCAGCCAGAACCAAAATTTCTTGATTTTGTGGTTACTGCTCTGCGTCATCTTTAAACCGGTGAAATAGTCAAGTAGGGTAGAAAAGATGAGCAAAAACATAAAACGCCAGTCCCAGCAGGCATAAAAAAAGTAGCTGGCACCCAGCAACAATATGTTCTGAGCTTTTAAACGCTCTTTTCCCAGTGCCCAGTAAAGGATAAAAACGATGGGCAGAAAGGCAGCAAAGCTAAAGGAGTTAAACAGCATGGCGTTAAGATTATACTTCGTTTAAGAATAAAATTAACGCTTTGTACCGTTTCATTAATGCGGCATTAAAAGTTGTACGCAGAATTGTTTAAAGGTGTAAAACATGGTGTGAAGTTATTTCACGGTATCGGGTAGCTTATATTTTAAGAATATTCCGGTATCAAAAATTGTCCACAGGCAGCTTTTTTGTCCGCACGATTTCAGTGCCCCGTTGGCCCAGGTATTGCAGGTTTTAAAAATGCTGTAACTTCCCTTTGCCTCGTAAAAAGCATCGCCAATATCATAGTGGATGTTTGATTTTACATTGATCACATGCCCGTTCCCATCTCTGTTAAAGCTATTTAGGATATAATCGATCAGTTGTAGATATTGCGCCCTGCTGATCATTATTTTTCTACAGCTCGCATCCTCCCTAATATTTTTATAATAGGTGGTGTGCATAGCAGATGTACTGAGCCCCGAAATTGCCCGTAGACCATTACTGAGCTTAAGATCAGAAAACTCTGGCGTTTCGAGATAGAATTTCTTATCGCCCCAGCCCATGGCCAGGTAACGAAAACTCGTATCGGCCTCTAAAGTGTTTTGATAACTGATTTCTTTGGTCCAGTTTATTTCATCACTCACCGCCGGAACAACAATATCGGTGTGTATGCCATTTGTAACAATATAAATGGCAAGTTCCTTGGGGTTTGATGGATGGGTGTTAATGGTTATACGCGAGCAGCAAAAGGCAATCAGGAAATAGAGCCCAATGAATGCGATAAAAGCCATACAGCCCCTGCCTGCATATTTTAGAAACCTTTTGTTCATTTGCTAAGCTTTTGTTCTTAATACCTTATCAGCATTTCTGGTAACCCAAAGTTAGCCATTGATTTTATTGATGATGGTATAGAAAAACGTGATTTTTTGGCACTCAAACTTATCTTTACTTTGGCAAAATGATAAAGGGACTATTTGAAACGCATATCTTCGTAGAAGATTTAGCCAGATCGATTGATTTTTACAGCAATGTTTTAGGCTTAATCCAATGCCATTATGAGGAAGAACGTAAAATTGCATTTTTCTGGATCGGGAAACCAAAAGAAGCCATGCTGGGCATCTGGGAAAAGCCGAAGGCTGAGATCGATATCAGGCATTTCGCTTTCCGTTGTGAGGTGGATGATGTGTTAAACCGATCTGTCGGCTTTCTCGAATCTAATCACCTAAAACCATATAATTTCCTAAATAATGGGGGTAGCGAACCCATGGTGTTTGCATGGATGCCGGCGTTAGCCATTTATTTTAACGATCCCGATGGACATGCCTTAGAATTTATTGCCATTTTAGATGGAGAAGCAAAGCCGGAATTAGGCGTGATTTCTTTCGACGAATGGTTAAGCTTAAAATATGCTTAAGCCACTAAATTTTTAAGGCTTCGGTTGTAGTACCCAAAAAGTTGATGTGTTTGCCCTTATTGCTTTCGAAAATAAAATCTTTGATGCTTTTGCCATCATACTGACTAAAATCGCCAATAATGGCTAAGCTTACCCGGTAATTTGAAAACTTTTGAAGGATTTCTCCGGCTATTCCATTTTTAAGGTCAAAAAATGCAGGGGTAATGTTCTTTTCGTGAATAATGATTTTATCGAAACCCTGGTAGTATAGGTTGCCTAATAAATCTAATCCATCTTCTGCATGGTTGATGATGATTTTATCTGAAATAACTTCGGCAATATTGAGGTTGTTTATGTTGTGTGGTTCTATTTTCATCAGCTAACGATAAATAAGGCGGGATTGTTTGGTGCTGGTTTCCTTATTGCTAAGGTAAAAAATATCTTTTTAAGGCAGAAATCTGGATTTAAATCAGGTTTCGGTCTTTAGGGCAATTAAACAATTGCAAATATGATTTTAAAGCCTAATCGCGCAACACAACTCCGGTTGTTTTTATATTCCCTGTCTTTTCGATTAAAAATGAGATAATTACAACATTATCATAGCATTAAATAGTGGGCCATATAGTAGAAATCCCATTTTTAAACACTATCTTTGCGCCAAATTTATAGGCGCATTTTATGCAAAAGATTAGAAATATAGCTATTATAGCACACGTTGACCACGGTAAAACCACATTGGTTGATAAAATTTTACACTCTTGTTCTGTTTTTCGTGATAACGAACAAAAAGGAGAATTGATATTGGATAACAACGATTTAGAGCGTGAACGTGGTATCACTATCGTATCTAAAAACGTATCTGTTCAATATAAAGACGTAAAAATTAACATCATTGACACTCCTGGTCACGCGGATTTCGGCGGTGAGGTAGAGCGTGTTTTGAAAATGGCAGATGGTGTACTTTTACTTTGCGATGCTTTTGAAGGTGCTATGCCTCAAACACGTTTCGTAACGCAAAAAGCTTTGGCACTAGGTTTAAAACCAATTGTGGTGGTAAACAAAGTAGATAAAGAAAACTGTCGCCCAGAAGAGGTTTACGAACAGATTTTCGAATTGTTCTTTAACCTTGAAGCAACTGAAGAGCAATTGGATTTTCCGGTAATTTACGGTTCATCTAAACAAGGATGGATGAGTACTGATTGGCAAAAACCAACTACGGATATTTTCGCGTTATTGGATGCTGTTGTGGCCAACATCCCACCTGCACCAATTAACGAAGGTACTTTACAGATGCAGATTACTTCGTTAGATTATTCTTCTTTCGTAGGCCGTATTGCAATCGGTCGTGTTCACCGTGGTACAATTAAAGAAAACCAACCGGTTACTTTAATTAAACGCGATGGCAAAATTGTTAAATCAAGAGTGAAAGAACTTTATACTTTCGAAGGTTTAGGAAAAGTACGTACTTCAGAAGTAAGTTCAGGAGATATTTGTGCTGTTGTAGGTATTGATGGTTTTGATATTGGCGATACTATCGCTGATTTTGAAGCACCAGAGCAATTACCGGTAATCAGCATTGATGAGCCAACAATGAATATGTTGTTCACCATTAACAATTCACCTTTCTTTGGTAAAGAAGGTAAATTGGTTACCTCTCAGCGTATTAAAGACCGTTTGATGAAGGAAATGGAGAAAAACTTGGCCCTTAAAGTTGTTGAAACGCAAGGTGCAGATTCATGGTTGGTTTACGGTCGTGGTATTCTCCATTTATCCGTATTAATCGAAACCATGCGCCGCGAAGGTTACGAGTTACAAGTTGGTCAGCCACAGGTTATTGTTAAAGAAATCGACGGTAAAAAGCATGAGCCGGTTGAAACTTTAATTGTTGATGTGCCTGCTGAAGTTTCTGGTAAAGTAATCGAATTGGTAACTCAACGTAAAGGTGAGCTGTTAATTATGGAGCCAAAAGGCGATTTACAACACTTAGAATTCGAAATCCCATCACGTGGTATCATCGGTTTACGTAACAACGTATTAACAGCTACTGCCGGTGAAGCAATCATGGCCCACCGTTTCAAAGCTTACGAGCCTTGGAAAGGTACAATCCCTGGCCGTTTAAATGGCGTTTTAATCTCTATGGATAAAGGTACAACTACTGCTTATTCAATTGATAAATTACAGGATAGAGGCCGTTTCTTTGTTGATCCGGGAACTGATATTTACGAAGGTCAGATTTTAGGGGAACACATCCGTGATAACGATTTGGTAATCAATATTGTTAAAGGAAAAGCATTAACCAACATGCGTGCTTCTGGTACAGATGATAACGCGCGTATTGCACCGGCAATTAAATTCTCGTTAGAAGAATCTATGGAGTATATCCAGGCTGATGAGTACATCGAGGTAACACCGCAGAGTATGCGTTTACGTAAAATCTTATTAACAGAACAACAACGTAAAAATAACGGCAGATAGTTCGCTTAAGCCTTATTAAATTATAAGTATGAAGCCTCCCGATTTTAAATTGGGAGGCTTTTTTTGTTTTGCCAATCGCAAAAATACGCTGAAGCGTCATCCTGAATTTATTTCCGGATCTTTTATAGCGTATAAAATCTATTTGCCTGTAGGATTTACGATAGCTAAGAACATCTGAATTAGAAGCATAACAATTAGACTGCTTAGTTGATTGTAAAAGGATAAGGAAAGCAATTTTAGCGCTTTTTTTAATGTTAGTCTTTATTTGCGCTAAATCCCTGATGAAAAATCAGTGGGTACTCCTTCAATAAGGTTTAGTACCGTTAGGTTCGCGAATATATTATGAGGTTGTAATTACGGTTTTAAATTGAAATTTATAACAAAAATGACTTTGCTGGCAATGTTCTCGTTTACACTTAGTTGATAAGCAGGAATCCATCTCGGCATAAGCTTTATAATCCTAAAAACTTCCTTATTGGATCCAGCAATACCCCTTAATATGCTCGGCGTTTTTATTGTTCCATCTTTATCAACAATAAACTGAATGTACACCTTTCCTTCTCCGCACCAGTATGGAGCTGGCCATTTCAAGTTTTTTGACAAGAAAGCTGTTAATGCTTTTTCTCCTCCAGGAAATTTTGCTGGTATTTCTAGCGTAGAATCATTATTGTAGGGATATATAATCGTATCACTGTCTTTTATTCCTTGTGCGAACGATACAAATCCAATGATTATTAACGATATTGTTCCGAAAATGCTATTCATCGTTGAAAAGAGTATTTTTTATAATGATGAGGATCAGTCGAAATTCCATAAAGAAAAGATGCTATCCCGATTATTTTTACCTTGCATCAAAAAAGAAAATGCAAACCTATCTTCAATCTTTTAATCTTCTTTCAGTTGCAGAAATTGATGCTTTTATGGCTGAGGCAATACCTAGAAAGTTAAAAAAGGGCGAATTCTTTATTACCGAGAGCAAAGTCTGCAAAGAAGTGGCCTTTGTCAAATCTGGCATTTTGCGTTCCTATTATACCTCAGCCAGTGGAGCTGAATATACCTATTGCCTTACCTTTCCCAGGCAGTTTATGACGGCCTATTCATCTTTAATTACAGGTAATGCCACTGTCGAGAATATCCAGGCCATGAGTGATGTCGATTTATTGGTGATTAAGAAAGAACTTGTTGATCGCTTTGCCGAATCGAGTATAAATGGGTTAAAACTGCTAAAAACGATTGCCGAACAGCAATATTTACATTTAGAAAAAAGAGTTTTTATGTACCAGAAAGATGCCGCTAAAGCACGTTATTTAGAGCTTTTTAAAAGCTACCCAGATTACATCAAACAAATTCCGGTGAAGTACCTTGCTTCTTTTCTGGCCATTACCCCCAGGCACCTAAGCAGGCTCCGCAAAGAAATTATTTAAGGACATTTGTCTGCCTTCCGAATTGTATTACAGGGTTAATTTTGTGATGTAAATAAATCAGCATGAAAAATATTTTAATCATAAACGGTCACCCGCATAAAAACAGCATCAATTTTGCACTGGCAGAAGCCTATTACAAGGGCGCTCAGGAAGCTGGCGCAAAAGTTTCGTTAATCCACATTGCCGATTTGGCCTTTAACCCAAATCTACAGTTCGGTTATCGGCAAAGGATGGAATTAGAACCCGATTTATTGCTCAGTTTAGAGAGGATCAAAGCTGCGGATCATTTGGTATGGGTCCACCCCGTGTGGTGGGGAGGTATGCCAGCCATTATGAAGGGCTTTATCGACCGCCTTTTTCTTCCGGGAATTGCCTTTAGCTACCGGGAAAATAGCGTATGGTGGGATAAGCTTTTAAAAGGAAAAACCGCGAGAATTATTACTACATTAGATCAGCCCTCATGGTATTATCGGCTATTTTTTGGCCGGCCAAGCGTAAACCAATTAAAGAAGAGTGTACTGCAGTTCTGTGGGGTAAATCCCGTTAAGGTTAGCTATGTTGCCATTGTAAAAAAATCGACCGAAAAACAACGTATGCACTGGCTTAATAAAGCAGCTAAATGGGGTAAGTCGTTTGCTTAAGTTATTGTTGCCCAGTATAATTATTAATCAAAAACGTGGGTTTTTGTCATCCGGGTTTCATAAAACCTGCAGGAATAAAAATTAACAATGAAATGGCAGTTAATTTTGGGCTCAATCGTTAATTTTGTATTTTAAGCAACTAATCATCCACCGTCATGGTTAATAAAGTGTTATCCAAAATGGGTATATTTTTATTAAATATGCTCTCTCTGTTACCGCTATTTATATTATACAGATTGGCGGATGCTTTTTATGTATTGATATTTTATGTTTTCGGCTACCGTAGGAAAGTGGTTAAAGAGAACCTTGTTAATGCATTCCCTGAGAAAACCCCTGTTGAAATTTATGCCATAGAAAAACGGTTTTATAAATTTCTAGCTTCACTTTTTATTGAAGTAATCAAAATGAAAAGTATTTCTAAGCAGGAGCTCAATAAAAGGGTCCGGTTTAAAAATACAGATCTTGTAGAAGCTTACCTTAAAAACAACGAGAGTGTACTTTTCTGCTCATCACATTACGGAAACTATGAATGGGTTTGTATGGCTATTGGCTTAAATTTTTCGGGAGAACATTACCCGATTTATAAACCTTTAAGCAGCGAAGCTTTTGACAAGTGGTTTTTGGATATGAGGAGTAAATTTGGCAACCACATGGTATCGATGCGCCAAACATTAAGGGCTATCCAGGCCAGTAAAAATACACCCACCATGTTTACTTTTGGAAGCGACCAGGCACCATCGAGAGAAGATTCGACTTATTGGACAACTTTTTTAAATCAAGAATCTTCTATCCAGTTAGGTGTTGAAAAGATAGCGAGAAAAACAAACCGTCCGGTTTTTTATCTGAAAATTAATTATCTAAAAAGGGGCTACTATGAAGTAGATTGCGTGCCAATCTGCTTAAATCCTGCCGAAACAGCTGAGTTCGAGATTACCGAAATGCATACCCACTTTTTAGAAGATATGATTAAAGAGGCACCTGCCTATTGGTTATGGAGCCACCGCAGGTGGAAATACAAACCTGAGCCAAAAGCTTCCGCGGTGATAGAAAAAGACCAGGATATGACTGGCGCAATGGCCTAATTTCATCCTTTTGTCTGATCTTAAAAACTAACATTTTCGTGGCATAATTTTTTTTGGTGCTTTTTAAATTAGCGCTTCAACTAATTCTGGTATGATTAAAAAGGGGATTTCCCATTTGGGAATATTTTTTTTAGGCGTATTATCTTTGTTCCCATTATCTGTTTTATATATTCTGGCTGATGGCGCTTATGTACTGCTATATTTCGTTTTCGGCTACCGCCGCAAAGTGGTTAGGAGAAACCTGCTCAAGGCACTTCCCGATAAAAAGTTAAAAGAAATTATTGTGATCGAGAAGCGGTTTTATCGTTACCTGGCCGCTCTGGTTTTCGAAATTATCAAGATGAACAATATCTCGAAAGAGGAAATTGAAAAGCGTTTTATTTTTAAAAATAAAGAACAGGTTCAGGCCTATTTAGACCGTGGACAAAGTGTGCTGATCTGTTCGGCACACTATGGCAATTGGGAGTGGGGCACTCTAGGTATTGGGCTTAATTTTTCTGCAGATCATTACCCCATTTATAAACCATTATCCAACGGTATTTTCGATAACTGGCTTAAACGTATAAGAAGCCGTTTCGGGAATAAATTAATTGCCATGCGCCAAACGATGATAGCCTTACAAGCAAGTAGAGATCGCGCCAGTATGTTCAGTTTTGGCAACGATCAGGCACCATCAAAGGATGAATCGCATTATTGGACAACTTTTATGCATCAGCCCAGTTCCGTTCAGCTGGGGATCGAAAAAATTGGTAAAAGGTACCAACAGCCTATATTTTATTTCAAGATTAATGTGTTAAAACGTGGTTTTTACAGCGTAGATTGCGTTCCGCTATGTTTAAATCCTGCTGAAACGGCGGAGTTTGAAATTACAGAACTGCATACCCGTTTTTTAGAGGAAATAATAAAGGCGCAGCCCGAATATTGGTTATGGAGCCATATAAGGTGGAAATATAAGCCCAAAAAAGAAATCATTTTTACAACAAATACCGCCCTAAAACAGGCATAATTCCCTAAATATTTTATATTTGTTGGTGCCAACGCCCGTCTATGAAGATCTTTAAAAAAATACTTTTAATCCTTATTTATACATTTTTTTTATCGCTTTTTGCGCTATTTCTCTGGAAACCGTATCTGTTAAATGTATTAAAATATAGAACACCCAACGCGGAAACGTATAAAATTTTCCCGCAGGAGATTTCGCATAAAAGCGACTCGGTGTTTCATTTTATCAGGTCGATAAAGCAGCGCAATGATTTAGATACGTTGCATGTGCTGGATGGGGATAACAAATCTATTCCATTAAAAAACTATCTAAAAAACGGACAGATCAATGCTTTTATCGTCATCCGGAATGACAGTATCCTTTATGAAAGGTACGATAAGGGATATAGTGACAGCACTTTGAGCACCATATTTTCGGGTGCCAAAAGCATGATTTCCATTATGATCGGTCGTGCAATAGCTGATCATGAGATAAAAAGCTTAAATGATAAGGTTACGCGGTATATCCCTGAATTAAAATCCAACCCTGCTTTTGCACAGATTACATTGAAAAACCTTTTGGACATGAAATCGGGACTTGAATTTAAGGATGCGTTCGGAGGCATTATAAAAGCCTTTTTTTCTGATGAAGCGAAGTATTATTATACAGATGATATGAAAGGGCAGTTGATGAAAGTTAAACTGGTAAATAAACCGGGTACGGTATGGGTTTATAAGAGCATTGATCCGATATTATTGGGCTGGGTTTTACAAAAAGCAACTGGAAAATCCGTTGCTCAATATTTTGAGGCCAACGTATGGAAGAAAATAGGTGCAGAATACAATGCAACCTGGGGTTTAGACCAGGTAAATGGGCTAACCAATACCGCAAGCCGTTTTCAGGTTACGGCCATCGATTTTGCAAAAATCGGCCGGCTCTACCTAAATAAAGGCCGGTATAGTGGAAAGCAGGTAATTCCAGAGCGCTGGGTAAACCAATCGATCAATATAGGAGCCGAGCAACCGGCCTCCGCAAAGGGATGGCAGAAATCGGCTCATCATTATCTATGGTGGATCCCTCAGGAAGGCGACAATGGCGATTATGCAGCCGAAGGAATGCTCGGACAAAGGTTATATATCGACCCGAAAACAAATACCATTATTGTTCAATTTGCCGACCATGGTGCAGGTAATTATCCTTACCGTAAAATCAGCCGGTATTTAAGTGCTTTGCCTTTTAGTTATCCGAAAAGTTGATAAATATATAGCACACTGAGTTTTAACAGCGAAATTTCTTTATAGTTGGTGCCACAAAGGTTCTTAAGCGCAAAGAGATACATGCATGTTGTTTTTTGTCACATAATAAATTTTTCCCTCTGTGCACTTCTCTGTGTTCCTCCGAGTTAATGATGGATATTTTGTGGTAAAAAAAGAAAGAACTTCACCTTCGTTGCGGTTAAATTTTTAAAACTGTACATTGCCTCTGCATGGAAAACAACGATGTAAAGATTTCAAGAAAGAAGCCGATTTTTCCGGTTACACCTGCCCTGCAGAAATATTTGCGCACCTATCAGCGCGAAGCAAAACTACCTATTGGTTATAACGATCTGATGCAGTTTAACGAAGCTTTTCCATTAATGGACAAGTTTGGTAAAGATTCGCTATGGGAAGGACCCATTTATGCGCAGGATTTAATCGAACCGTTACATGATGGTTTAAAGGAAATTTATGCCAACTTAAAAGCATCAGGCAACCTCCGTATTGTTGAACATAAGTACATTGATAAAATTGAATATTGTACTTTCGGAAATACCCATCCCTTTCGGGTCCGCATTGTAAACCGCTTAAATGATGTTTACGATTACTTCTACATCAAAAAAGCTGACGCCTCGCGGATTTATGGTTTAGAAATGGAAGAGATTCTTTCACCGAACCAGGTTAATTACCTTGTTGATGGTGATACCTTGGTTGAAGAACATATTGCAGGTATTCCCGGCGACGTTTTTACAAAAGGGCAGCTCTATACACCAGAATTTAACCCTACCAGAATTGCAAAAGAGTTTGTTAAATTTAACGAACGCTGCTTAATTATGCTGCTGGGCGATATGCGGGCCTACAATTTTGTGGTACAGATTACCCCCGATTTTGATGATATCCAGTTCCGTATCCGTGCAATAGATTTTGATCAACAGTTTTATGAAGGGAATTTAAAGGTTTATCTGCCCCAATTTTTTAAAGAGAACCTGCCTTATGTAAAAATGAGCATGGAGCAGTTAACAGAAAAAACCGTACTGCAATATCAACAGGAAGAACGATCGTCTATCGTACACCGAGTGAGGAGCGAGCGGCACCGTTTAACCGATCTTCGGGATGTTTCGAACAAAGAGGAACTCACCACCCCCGAAAATATCGCTTTGTTAAAAAAGAGCATGAGCGATTATTTTGATGATACCAATTATTTACGCTGCAAAACCATGACCGATATCATTGAACTGAATATCAAAAATATCATCAGGCAGGTTAAGTTATAAGAGGTTTTTTTTAACTTTTCCGTGGTGCCAGATGTTACCATCTTACGGCACCCAGGAAAAACAAAAAATAAAAACGGCCGACAATAGCCGACCGTTTTTGAGTGAATCTAGAAAGAGCGTCCAAAGTTTTTAGGCATGCTGCCCTTCGTGAACACCTTCCGCAAATTCCTCTATAATTTTATCGTTAAAAGCGGGTAAATCTTTTGGTGTACGGCTGGTAACCAAACCTTGATCTACCACCACTTCCTCATCCGACCATAGTGCACCTGCATTGATCAGATCTTGTGAAATATTTTTTACTGAAGTTAATTTTCTGCCCTGAACCACATCTGCATTGATTAAGGTTTGTGGCCCATGACAGATTGCCGCAACAGGTTTCCCATCGGCAAAAAACGATTTTACAAAAGCCAGCGCATCTTCGTTAACACGTAACTGATCAGGGTTAATTACGCCGCCGGGTAAAAGTAAACCATTATAATCATCAGCATTTGCTTCCGAAATGGTTTTATCTACATCCACCTCTATCGACCAATGGTCATGGTCCCAGGCTTTAATTTTTCCGCTTTTTGAGGAGATAATGTGAACGGTGGCTCCTTCTTCTTTTAACCTTTTTACTGGCTCGGTTAATTCTACTTCTTCAAATCCGCTTTCTGAAAGTACAGCAATAGTGCGGTTGCTTAATTGTCCCATAATCTTTAATGTTTTTAATAGGTGATATATTAAAGACAGTTGGGGAAAATTATTGTTTTTAGAAATTTGAGATTACCGCATGGTATTGGCTCCTATGGTATAGGCATAAGATGATGCTGGTATAAAGTTTAATTCTATGTCATCATATACAATAACCTTTTGTAATGATATAGTTGTAATCAAAGCTTTCGACAGTGCATTTTCTTTGCAAAATTTTATTAAGCTTTTTAATTCTTGTGGTTTAGAAACATATCTGTCAGTCCATTTAATTTCTAAACTCCATAATGCCTGAAGATTTTTTGCGCTTATTCCAACCATATCAACTTCTCCATTGTTCCACCGTGCGTACCATGGCGTAAAGTTTAGCCGGTGGAGCCACTGCGCATAAATTGCAGTTTCCGTCATTTGTCCCATATCTTCGTCTGTAGCTTCAATTGGCGAAAAAAGAGCTGAGCGCAGGGAGGGGTTGGTTAGGTATATTTTAAAAAAGTTATCTCTTAAAAATCTCTTTCCTGAATGATCAACGCGCCTTATTGTTTTAATCAGAAAAGCAGCTTCTAGGTATTCGAGATATTTTTTTATGGTGTTTTTAGGAATGGCAGATTGCTTGCTTAGGGTATCTAAAGAAAACTCATTCGCGGTGTTGTATGCAATTGTTGTAAATAAAGAGTTAAGTTGCTGTACATCACTAATGCCGTAAAGGCTTGGTAAATCTCTAAGTAAAACCTTATCTACCACATCGCTGCGGATAAACCGTTGTGGGTTATTTCGGATGGTTTCAGAAAATATGGCTTCGGGGTATCCACCGTGATTAATATAATCTAGAAAAAGTTTATTGAGATACTTTATATCAGCCGCTGTATAGAAATTTACCTGATTTTCTCCCCATGGTAATTGGGTTGGTTGTACCACATGATTTAATCCTTGCATCTCAATAAATTCGTAAAATGTAATGGGCGGAAGCATAAAGTCTGTAAATCTGCCAGCCCCACTTTCTTTGCTTTTGTATTGAAGTGCGGCAGCAGCTGACCCTGAAACAATAAATTTGATATTTCTATAGCTTTCAACCAGCGATTTAAGATGGATATCCCAATCCTTTAAGTATTGAATTTCATCGAATATAACGTACCAATTATCATCAAGGGTATTGATGGTGCCTGCTGCTATTCTCCCATTGTTAACCAATTCTTCTAATGAGATTTTAGTGTAAATTGGATTTTCGACCGTTATAAAAAGTATACGTTTAGGGTTATAACCAGAATCTAGTAAGTTTTGTACGAAATGGTATAATAGGACAGTTTTACCGACCCTTCTTGGACCCATTAATACTACAGCCCTGCTCACAGTTTGTTCGGATGCGAGATCGCAGAATGATTTATAATATGCTCTTCTGGGCATATCACTAAAATACTTGTCAATAATGCCAGAAGCCCACCATGGATTTTCAAATCTGATCCTATCCAAAACTTGTGAAATAGCAACGTTTTTTAGCATAAAAAATCTTATTTAATCAAAAATAATAAAATAGAATCAAATATTTGATCTTATTATTGGTTTATTTTAAAAATAAGAAATTATGATCCTATATTTTTTCTTGTTTAATCATTTGTTCTACGGTGCTTAATGAAGTATAAAGCCAAATTCCCCGCAATAATAAAATGGTTAAAGATATTGGGCACCAAACCATAATATTTGGTGAAGATTTTAAAACGTTCTTTCAAACTTTCGCGGTGTTTTTTCTTACTCATGCCACCAACAAGGTATTTGGCTACATAACGGTGAACGTTAACAATGTTCGAGGCTTTTTTTGCTGCTTTGATAATCCAGTCGATATCTGCGCTGTACTTGTACGTTAAATCGTAGGGTGTAACAATGCTGCGGCGGATATAAATGGCCTGGTGACTGATGCTCATTCCATACTTAAAGCTGGTCCAATCGAAGTCATCTGGTGCTTCGTGCCTTCTTCTGCCCAAGTTTTCCCAGTTATCGTTATACATTTCTGTTTCACCGTAATAAATGTCGGCACCCTGTTCAGTGGCAAATACATCTTCAACGGTTTGGCTATCATAAATCTCGTCTCCGGAGTTCATGAACAAAACATAATCGCCGGTAGCTAAAGCTAAACCTTTGTTCATGGCATCGTAAATACCTTTGTCGGGTTCTGAAACAATTTTCGAAATCTTTTCCCGGTAACGCTCAACTACCTGCAAAGTGCCATCGGTAGAAGCCCCATCAATTACAATATATTCTATTTTTTTATAGCTCTGGTTCAGGATAGATTGAATGGTACGTTCAATATCGCGAACGTTGTTGTATACAATTGTGATGATGGTTAGCTTTGGCAAGGGTTGGATTTTTGGAATGGAGTAAATTTAATAAAGATTGTGCAAATTTTTCTGCCAGAATGTTAAAATGAAACTTGCCAAACATTTCGCTTGAAATTGAAGAAATAAAGAATTTATAATATATCTTTTATTCAATAGAAAGTTAGTTTTACAGAATTTCAATATGATGAGTAAAACTTATAGTAAAAAAGGCTTTTTCCAATTGGGCCGTTACTGACGGGCTAAATTATTGTATATCAGAATTATTTTTTATTTCGGCTGTAAATCAATCAGTGTTTCATATAGATGGATATGTTCGGCCGCAATTACTTCTTCTGAAAAATCAGTTAAAATGCTCAACCGTGCAGCTTTTTGGATTTCTTCCTTATTAGGGCGGTGATACAGCCATTCGATACCGTTTGCCAAATCTTCAGCATTTTGATATTCTGCTAAGTAGCCATTCTGCATGTGTTTAACCATATCAGGAATGCCGCCTGTGGTAAAAGCAATAACTGGTGTGGCACATGATAAACTTTCCATTACCGTATTGGGCAGGTTATCTTCCAATGAAGGCGTAATAAATGCATCCGCTGCAGAGTAACATTTCGCTAAATGGTCATCTTTATTAATGGTGCCCAAAAACGTGGTTTTAAATGGAAATTCGGGCATTTCGGCATTTTCCTTATTCCCGAAAATAACAAGTTCGATATTTTCCTTTTGGATGCCGGCCCTGCGCGATAGGATTTCTAATGCTTCAATTAAATAGGGCGTTCCTTTATGTTTATCGTTTTTTGAGGGCATAAATCCGCTCATCAGCACAAATTTATCAGGATTGATTTTTAAGATTTTCTTTGCTTCTGATTTAACATAAGGTTTGAAAATTTTTGTTTCAATGGTGTTTGGTATTACGGTTGTTTTTCTGGTTCCCAGTAAGCTGCTAAACTTTACCGATGCCGCCATCCATTTGCTGGGGGCTACAATGTGAAAATTTAGTTCGGTATATGCTTTCTGCTTACGTAGCCAGGTTTTGTGCGAGATATCATTTTTTCCACTGATCTTTAAAATCGGACAACTGCCGCACTGGTGGTGAAAATTTTCGCATCCATAGCGCACATGGCAGCCGCCTGTAAAAGCATTGCTGTCGTGAAAAGTCCATACAATCGGTTTTTCCAGTTCATCAAGCTGCGCTAAAAATTTAGGGTTAAGGAAACCGTGGTTTACCCAATGTAAATGAATAATATCGGCATCTCTAACATCCGGATGGTGAATTACCGAACGGCCAAACCATTGCAAACTGAAAGGGGTTTTTACCGATCTGCTTAGCCACTTGGCATAATACCTTTCGGATAAAATGTTGTAAATGGCTTTGGCCTTTTGAACCGGCGATTTGCTAAAGGTATCTATCTTTGGGTTTTGGCCAAATTTATAGTAAACCAATACTTTTGAATCGATTCCGTTTGCCCTTAAAGCATCATTTAAGCGCAAACAGGCACGTCCTGCTCCGCCATTTCCATCATAGGTATTTAGGTGTACTACTTTCAAATCAATCAAAAATACATTTTATTGTTTATGAATATAAAATCTGTTGCGTAATTTGAGGCATCCAAAGCCAAACAAAATAAATTATGATCAAATCCCTGTTAAAATCGCTTGCGGCATTCGCATTTCTGTTGCCCATCCATGCATCAGTTAAAGGCCAAACCTACTTTGCAGCATACCCTGCTTTAACGCCCGATGCACAGACAATAGTATTCAGCTACGACGGCGATATTTGGAAAGTACCTGTAAAAGGAGGGGTAGCCTCGAGGGTTACAGCCATGCAGGGCGAAGAAATTAATCCTAAAATATCTCCTGACGGGAAGTGGATGGCTTTTTCATCCAATCAATTTGGTAATTATGATGTATATATTATGCCCATGGCTGGCGGCGATATTAAACAACTGACTTTTAACGATGCTGCAGATGAGGTAGACAATTGGAGCTGGGATTCGAAAACAATTTATTTCACCTCCGGCCGCTATAATTCTTTTTCGAGCTATAAAGTAAGTGTAAACGGTGGTACAGCCGTTCGTTTGTTCGATAATTATTTTAATACCACACACCATATTGCCGAATCGCCAAATGGTGAACTGTTTTTTAACGATACCTGGGAGAGTTACCGTTTTGCCAACCGTAAACATTACAAAGGCGCATATAACCCAGATATCCAGTCGTATAACCCAAAAACTAAAAGTTATAAGCGTTATACCGATTATATTGGTAAAGATTTCTGGACAAGTGTTGATCAAAAAGGAAACGTGTTTTTTGTTTCGGATGAAGGAAATGAAGAATATAACCTGTATACTTTTGTTGGCGGCAAAAAAACAGGATTAACCAATTTCGATACCTCCATCAAGCGTCCTTTTGTTGCTGCCAATGGCAGCACGGTTGTTTTTGAAAAGGATTATCAGTTATATACTTATGATGTAGCTTCAAAGAAAACAGAGAAAATCAGCATTAACACTTCTCGCAATCAGGTGTTGAGCAAAGAGCAGGAATACGATGTTAGGGGAAATATCTCTGCATTCGATGTTTCTACCGATGGTAAAAAGATGGCCTTTGTTTCGCGGGGCGAAGTTTTTGTGAGCGATGCAGACGGGAAGTTTATCCGTAAGATTACCAACAGTGGAGAACGTGCTTTAGAATGCAAATGGCTGGCAGATAACAAAACAATCCTCTTCAGCCAAACAGCCAACGGTTATCAGAACTGGTTTACCATTACGGGAGATGGAAAAGGAATGGTAAAACAACTTACGAAAGATAAAGCAAACGTTCGCGATATTACCTTAAACAAAACCAAAACCATGGCGGTATACCTGAGCGGTAGAAATGAGCTCAAGCTGATGGATCTTAAAACTTTCGATAGTAAAACATTGGTTACCGACGAGTTTTGGGCCTTACAGAGTGCTGCACCCAGTTTTTCGCCAAATGATGAATATGTGCTTTTTACAGTATACCGGAATTTCGAGCAGGATATTATGGTGCACAGCATTAAGGGCAATAAAACGATAAATTTAACCAATACAGGAGTTACAGAAACTGGCCCGGCATGGTCGCCGGATGGGAAATATATTTTCTTTACCAGTGCCCGTACCAAGCCATCTTACCCAACAGGAATGGCCAATGCGCACATTTACCGAATGGCGCTCGATAATTATGACGAGCCTTACCGCTCTGATAAGTTCGACGATCTTTTTAAAGAAACAAAACCTGCCCCAACAGAAGTTAAACCTGCAACACCGCTTAACAAAAATGATAAACAGGCAAAAGCAGATACCGCTAAAAAGAAAACAGAAATAAAGCCAACGCCCAAACCTGCAAATGTAATTACCATTAATACCCAGGATATCCTCGACCGTATAGAACTGGTTGGTCCTTCGGTTGGTGGCCAATACGGAACAGATGCCTTTGCAAAAGGAGATAAAACCTATGTTTTTTATTCGTCTAACCACGAAGGTGGTGCCCCAGGGCTTTACCGCACAACCATCGAACCTTTTGAAGCCAATAAAACAGAAAAAGTTGCCGATGGTGGCGATTATTCGATTATCTCATCGGGCGATAAATTTTTCGTATTATCAAGAGGTACAATCAACAAATATTCATTAGAAGGAAACAAACTCGACAGGGTAGACCACGGTTATAAATTTACGAGAAACCTGAATGCCGAATTTAACCAGATGTTCTACGAAACCTGGGTAGGCCTGGATGAAAATTTCTACGATGAAAAATTCCATGGGGTGGATTGGGACAAAATGAGAACGCGCTACGCGGCTTATTTACCATATGTAAACAACCGTAGTGATTTGAGGATTCTATTGAACGATATGCTTGGCGAGTTAAATTCTTCGCACATGGGCTTTAATAGTGCCGGAGCTGAAGAACGCAAAAACCTCACTTATATCACCAATGAAACGGGCATCATCTTCGATAATGAAAATCCTTTGAAAGTTGAACGTATTGCGGCTAAAAGCAATGCAGCGCGCACGGGTACCAATATTTTGGCGGGTGATGTTTTAACCGAAGTGAATGGTGTTAAGGTTGATGAAAAAATAGACCGCGATTATTATTTTAGTAAGCCATCTTTGGATAGGGAAATTACGCTAACCTTTAAACGCAATGGAAAAGACATTTTTGTGAATGTACACCCAGAGAGTTCGGGTACTTTGCGTGGAAACCTATATGACGAATGGATTAGCCAAAACCATAAAAATGTAGATAAGTGGAGCAACAACCGGATTGCCTATTCGTATATGAAAAACATGAGTGGTGGGGAACTTGAAAGCTTTCTGTTGGATATGGTTGCGCAGGAAGAAAATAAAGAAGGAATTATTCTCGATCTGCGGTATAACACCGGAGGTAATGTGCACGATGATGTGTTGAAATTTCTTTCGCAACGGCCTTACCTGCAATGGAAATACCGCGGCGGAAAAATGGCTCCCCAAAGTAATTTTGGCCCGGCGGCCAAGCCGATTGTGCTGTTGGTAAATGAACAGTCGTTAAGCGATGCCGAAATGACGGCCGCAGGGTTTAAGCAATTAAAGCTGGGCAAAATTATCGGTACCGAAACGTACCGTTGGATTATTTTTACCTCGGCTAAAGGTTTGGTTGATGGATCATCTTACCGCTTACCATCATGGGGCTGTTATACTATGGACGGCAAAAATATTGAAAAGGAGGGCGTAAAGCCAGATATTTTTGTGAAGAATACATTTGAAGACCGTTTAGCAGATAAAGACCCTCAATTGGAAAAGGCCGTAACAGAGATTTTGAAGGATTTGAAGTAAGGTTAACTGGGCGGGGCCTAGAAATTATTTTATTGCCAGATTGTTATATTGTAGTTGTTCTGGTGCGAAAAAGATTGTTTTATTGTTGGATTGTTAAATTGTTAAATTGTTGACTGCCGCTCGTAAAAAAAAAATCGTTTTCTAGCGAATTGCCAAACAATCCAGCAATTTGAAAAGGCTGTTGGTAATAGGTATTCGTTTAAATTAGCAATCAAACAATTTAACAATCTAGCAATTTTTTCCGTTTCTTTGGAGCTGGAATTATTTAAAACATGGCAAATTTATTAACCGACAGGGCTTTTTGGGTAAATTATTGGGAAAGTAAAAAAGGACTTGCAGTTCAGTTACCTTCAGATTATTTATTTCACCGCCAGCTGGCAGATGTTATCCAAAAAAACAAAGTTAAAACTGCTATCGAACTGGGCGGTTTTCCTGGTTATTATGCCGTATTTTTAAAAAAGTATTTCGAGTTAGATGTTACCCTTTTAGATTATTTCGTCCATCCACCGGTTGTAAAAGAACTTCTGGAAAAGAACAGCTTAACCGAAGCCGATATCCATATCATCGAAACCGATCTTTTTAATTATGCCCCCGAAAAACAGTACGATCTTGTGCTAAGCTGCGGTTTAATTGAACATTTTAACGATACTGCCGATATCATTAACCGCCATATTGCTTTCGTAAAGCCGGGCGGAACTTTGTTTATCACTTTACCCAATTTTAAGGCTGTTAACGGCTGGTTTCAAAAGAATTTTGATAAAGAAAACTACGATAAGCACAATATCGATAGCATGGACCCAGCACTGCTGAAATCGATTTGCGAGCAGGCAGGACTTAAAGAAGTAAAATCCGGTTATTTTGGCCGTTTTAGTGTATGGCTGGAAAATGAGAGCCAAAAATCGGCTGGTGTTCGCTTGTTTAAGAAAGCCGTTTGGTTGAGCGGAAAAATATTCACTAAAATTATCCCTTTTGAAAGTAAAAGTCTGTCACCTTATATTATCTTAGTTGCGAAAAAAATATAACGCGCTATGTTAATCAGTTGGGGGTACTCGCCTAAAATTGAGAAGTATATTCCTTTGGCCGATTTTCCGGCAGATAAATACCTTATTGTGGCCAAGCAGGCCATCGAAAATTTGGGCTGGAGCCTTAGCCATGTATCAGAGAGTGGGCTTATTGCATACACGCCCATATCTTTCCAATCGTATAGCGAAGAAATATCGATCCGTATCCACGGAAACTTTGCGGTGGTAAAAAGCGAATGCGTGGGTATTCAGATGCTTTTTAACGATTATGGCAAGAATAATTTAAACCTCGAAAAATTTTTTCACGAATTTGAATATGTAGAATTCCACCTTAAAGATATCTGGGAAGAAAGTTTACAGCAGTTTCACGGGTTTATTGCCACTCAGGATGATCATTACTTCGAGAAAGCACCTTTAGCCACAAAAAATAAGATTAAAAATGTACTTTTCCTCCTCTTTCCTCAAAAAGGCTATACTGTAACACCAATTTTGGTACTGCTCAATACCTTTTATTATATCGCATTTGTCCTTTTCTCGATCGTTTACCTAAGGTATACATTTGTGCGAGATGGAGGCAGTTATGACCAGGAATTTATTGAAGAGCTAAAAAGGATATCGTTAAATTTTGGCGTTAACCAGCGTAATCTTGTGCTGGGTGGAGAATACTGGCGTTTAATTACCTATCAGTTCATCCACGGATCTAAATCGCATTTATTTTTTAATATGTATGCGCTGGTTTATCTGGGCTTAATGATCGAGAACAAACTGGGCTGGAAAAAATACCTGTTTATCTATCTGGTAAGCGGTATCTGTGGTGGCTTGGTGAGTTTGATTTTTCATCAGGAAGGGGTAATGATGGGCGCTTCTGGCGCAATTATGGGTTTATATGGTGCTTTTATTGCCTTGTTGATTACCAATTCTTTTGAACGTAAGGCAACCAGGGCCTTATTGGTAAGTACCTTAATTGTTTCTTTACTCGTGCTCGTAAATGGCGCATTTGGGAAAAGGGTTGATAATGCGGCGCACATTGGTGGTTTTGTTTCAGGCTTTATTTTTACTTATTTGCTTAATTATGCATGGGATAAGGACTTTGAAGTGAAAAGCTGGGCAAGATATGCGGTTTCAATCCTTTTATTTCTGCTGTTTTTTAGCGGGGTTATTCATTTTAGTCCAAAGTATGGAACGGAAGAATACCGTAAATTAAGAGATACCTTTAACAATAATCTGGGCGTACTTAATGGCATCATGAATTTAAAGATTTCCCTTCCGAAGGATGTTAAGCTTGCTTCTATTAAAGAAGATGGCATTATACCCATGGAAAGGAACCTGGTTGTGATTAAGCAGATGCAGGCCCTCAATTTAAGGCCTGAGGAGGCCCAGGAACGTGCGGAAAAGATAAAGCTGAGTAAGGCATCTCTCAAGGCCGTTATGCTCATGTACAGGGATATAAAGGCCGATAGCACCAATCGCTATAGTAAACAAACTTCAAATGCATTGGCAGAAGTTTTTGATATCCTTTACAAACCAGATTAATGGCAAGTCAACAGTCTTTAGTCTAAAGTCTAGAGTCCAATGGACTATTTTTGACTTCAGACTAAATACTAACTGTCAATTTGTAATTGGCACAACATTAAGCTACTTATTCAGCTTTTTTAAATAAGCCAACTTCGCTCAGTGTAATGCAAACCGGAGATTGTGTAATGTTTATTTTTACTTTAGCTGTGGTAACAGGACTATCCAGTTTAATCAGGCGTTTTGCCCCGATACTGGTTCCATCGTAAATTTTTCTCCAGGCATTATTTTCAAAAACTTCGATGTTGTAGGCTTCTATGCGCTGGCCCAAAGGAATATATTCCTGCAAGTTGATGATGTCAAAAGTTTTGGGTGTTTTCAGGTCAAGCGTTAAACTTGCTTCATGCACGGCATCCTGCGTAGCCCAATAACTTTCCCTGTTGCCGTCGATTAGTGTAGAAACATTGTATTTAGTTCCTCGGCTATTACTGGCTGTAATCTGCGCATTTTTGGCCAGGTTGTTTTCGAAAGTGGTTTTCAGCATATTGCCAAAGGTTTTTAATGCAGTTACATCATCTTCATGAAGCTGTCCACGCGTATCAGGAGCCAACCCAAGATCGAGACCAGCGCCACGGCCAACACTTTTTAAATACAGATCGAATAACATTTCTGGCGTTTTTGGTTTTTCGTTGGCATGGTAAAACCAACCTTTTCGTAAGGGAACATCGCACTCTGCCGGCATCCAAAATTTGCCGTTTCTAATCCCTTCAGGGCTTTGTGGGTAATTGGCCTGCCCAGGAACTGCGGCACTTTTTCCATCGGGTGCCATTGGTGTAAAGGTTGCCCACGAAGTTGCCGAAGCGTGGCCATCTTCATTCCCTACCCAACGGATATCCAAACCAATATCGCTGAATATATTGGCCATTGGTTGCATTTTTCGGGTAATGGCCCAGGTATTGTTCCAGTCGTAATAGGTGGTATTATCGATCGAGCGTTTTTCTTTCGCACCGCCATAATAGCCATCGCCGCCATTTGCACCATCATGCCAGCTCATAAAAAGTTCGCCAAAGTTGCTGTACAGTTCTTTTAATTGCGCCTGATAGATAGCCAGGTATTTATCGGTACCGTAAAGGGCATTGTTCCTGTCCCAAGGTGAGCAGTAAACGCCAAACTTTAAGCCGTTTTTACGCACAGCCTGCTCTACCTCCTTAACCAAATTTCCTTTGCCTGCCCTAAACGGACTCTGGCTAATGTTATATTGAGTGGTTTTTGTAGGCCATAAAGCAAAACCGTCGTGGTGTTTAGCCACCAGGATAATGCCTTTTAAGCCGCCAGCCTTTGCTGCCTTTATTATCTGGTCAGCATTAAAATCCGTTGGATTAAATGTTTTAGGATCGGCATCGCCAAATCCCCATTCTTTGTTTTCGAAAGTGGTGGGGGTAAAGTGGATCAAGCCGTAAACTTCGATATCGTGCCAGGCCAACTGCCTTTTCGATGGTACTGCACCATAAGGTTTGGGCGGCGTTTGGGCATAAATTGTTGTAGATAGAAATAATAAAAAGATTAATAGGTTTTTCATAATTATATAGCTTAGATAAAACTAAAGTACGAATAATTAGGACTGAAAAGGTAAGAATTAACCAATATTTAACCTCTTGAAAATGTATACACGAAATTATTTTTACATCTTGATCGTTACACTGATCCATCAAACATTTAAATTTACTATACGTTAATTAACCATGAGCGCTTTAATCCAGAATCCCCCTGATGGTGGTACCATTTATACAGAAACCAATCTTAGTCAGCTTTTCCCTGAACCTTTTAATACCATTACAAGCTGTTTTTTTTTAGCCATTGCCGTTTACTGGACAATTAAGCTCTGGGGTAATTTTAAACAGCATACTTTTTTGAGTATTGCACTGGTGCTGCTTTATATTGGTGGGATAGGGGGGACTACATACCATGGATTAAGGCGCTGGCCAATTTTTATTATGATGGATTGGATGCCCATTATGCTGCTTTGCCTCTCGGCAGGTGTTTACTTTTTATCTAAACTTACCAAGTGGTATTTTGCACTTTTGATTGTAGCCCTTTATGCATTCTTTCAATTTTATGTAAGGCGGCTTTTTAGCAACGGCGATTTTCAGATATTCATTAACATCAATTATGCTTTTATGGCCGCCCTGGTTCTGTTCCCCGTTTTTGGATATCTCATTAAAACGGAATGGAGAAACGGTAAATGGGTAGGTTTTGCTTTAATTGCCTTTATATTTGCGCTAACTTTCCGTATTGCCGATAAATGGGATGTGCTGAGCATCGGCACACATTTTTTATGGCACACTTTCGGGGCAATTGCTTCGTTCTGTATGTTAAACTATATTTATTTGGTTAACTTTAAGAAAGTAAGCTGAATTTAATATGTTGATTAGCAAAATAATTACTGTTCTCTTAATGTTGACTTTTGGCAATATCTATTTTGCCGCTGGCCAACAGCTGCAACCTGATAATAATAACGCACAGAAAGTATTTAAAATAGATACGCTGAGCCTCGATAGCATTGTGGTTGAGATGGAGAAAGCTTTAAAGTTAACTGCAGACCAGAAACCCAAAGTTGAGGTGGAGCTTAAGAAATATCTGATTAAGCGCATGACATATGCTTCGGCCAAATATGAAGAGCCTGAAGAATGGATGTCGGTTTCTAACAATAAACTGTTTGATTTCTCACAGAGTTTAGAAAAAATCCTCAATGAAGAACAAATTGATTGCTTTTGGGCAATGAAACCATCATCAAAAGACGATAATATATGGTGGAATATATTTGTGGTTTATTAATAATCAACAGTAAAATGTTTGGAAGATAAAAATTGAGCCTGCTGATTGGAATCAGCAAGCTCAAATCATTATTTAAAGCTTTGAATGGGCTTTATTATAATCTAATTTCTTTTGGCTGCCGATGGCATATTCAATGCCACCCCATAAATGGTTCTGGAACTTGCTATCTGCCCAGCCTTCTTTAGTATGGCCCATGCAGGTATAAAAAGCTCTTCCGCCATCAAAATTGTGGTACCAGCTAAAAGGATGGAAATCGCCGTTTTTACCGCCAGTGTAAGATTTTTCATCTAAAGTGATCAACACCTTAATATCCGGATTGATATCCTTAAAGTTGTATAATTCGTCTTTCCTCATCCAAACCGAATCGGTAAGGAATTTGGTAGCAGGGTGTTTTTTATCTTTAATGATGAATTTAGCTTCCTGTACAGCCGGGTGACTGGTAAAGTAAGCACCGGCCAATTTGCCATACCATGGCCAATCGTATTCGGTATCGGTAGCGGCGTGAATACCAACATAACCTCCACCTGCCTGGATATATCTTTCGAAAGCAACCTGCTGTTTACTGTCTAAAACATCACCAGTGGTGCTTAAGAAAATTACGGCAGCATATTTTTTAAGGTTATCTTCGGTAAATAGATCAGCATTTTCGGTAGTATCGACTTCAAAGTGGTGTTCAGTTCCCAGTTTTTGGATAATTTCTTTACCTATTTCGATAGAATTATGCCTAAAACCTTTGGTTTTTGAAAAAACCAATACTTTCGCCGGTTTTTTTGCCGTTGTATAACTCTGAAATAAAAAAACGGATGCAATGAGTAAGAATAATGACAGGTACTTTTTCATTTTTAACTTGGTTAGGATGATGAATTGTGAGCTTTAAATTTAAGAAAGTTGTTTGATAATTTCCAGACATCTTTCTTCAACCTGCTTACAAACGGGCTTAAAAAGGGTATTGTCCCAATATGGGTCTGTAACTTCGCCGTTATCAAGAAAAAGTTTAACCTTTTTCCGCTCTTCTTCCGTTTTGGCGAGGCTTTGTACATCGGCTAAATTATTGTTGTCCATTACCAAAATCAGGTCGTATTGGGCAAACATTGAATGGTTAAACTGCTGTGCCCGTTGTTTGCTGATATCGTAACCCATTGCCCTGGCGGCCGCAATGCTCCTGTGATCGGGTGCTTTGCCAATGTGCCAGTTGCCCGTTCCTGCCGAAGCAATTTCCCAGTGTAAGTTTTGTTCGTTTGCGAGGTGGCGCATGATGCCTTCGGCCAGTGGCGAACGGCAGATATTACCAAGGCAAACCATTAAAATTTTCATAAGTATACAATTTGTTTTTCAATAGCCTTAACTACCCTAATTATTCCATTTGAGGCAATATTGTTCTTAGGTTTTTCAGGTGAAACCCAAAGGAACGATTTTACAGCTAATCTAAAAAAGGGAGTAAAAAAAATGCCTCAGGCTTGAGCATTGAGGCATTATGGTTTTGGATTTAAATATTATCCGTAAATATCGTTTAACATCTTCGCCAGGCGAACCCCACCCTTTAATAATTGGCTGTTAAGGGTTTCTACCCAATCGAAATTATAACGGTAGCTTAACTTCGAATCCGGTTTGGTGTTTTCGTAAATTTTATTGCAGATACCATACGATTCATAAACGCAATCTTTTAGGCTGGTGTTCTGCCAATTGTAAAGCTGAACGGCAGAAGGGTGATTGATCGCTTTGGCATACTCCGTATAACTTAACTGTTGGTATTCGATCAGCTGTTCGTCCCATACCCTGTGGATATTCGATTTTTCATTAAACCATAAAACAGAAACCCGGTTACCGCCTAAATCTTCTTTACGGGCAACATGCATGGGCTGGCATAAATCGCCTGCCAGGTGAACCAACATGCGTAAAGCCAGTTTCTTTTCGGTTGCTGTGCTGCTTGTTTTTTTCAAAACGGCAATAAGATCAGGGATTTTGGTGTAAAGGCTGGGCGATTTTTCGGTTGACAGAAAATTGTACACCCCATTTTTATCCAATCCTGCCGGAAGATTAACAAAGTGCCAGTTATACATGTAATTATAGGTTGAGTCGGATTTGATGAAATCGCCCCAATTGGCACACATGGCCAAGGTTTCGTAACCTAAAATACCCTGAATGGCTTTGCGCGTTTTAGCCTTTAAATAACTATCTGCAATTTCGCCAACCACACGGTGCCCAATGGTACCCCATGCATTGGCCTGCATTGGTAAATAACCTAAAAAACCAATAGCCAGGGCCATGGTTAATTTCTTTTTAATTGATGTTAAAATCATTTTATAATTCTTTTTGTACGCAGGTTGTTTTTTCTTTTAGGATTAATTGGATCTCGCGCTGATCGCTCATGCCTGCTAAAGCCAACGTATCAGCAGATCTTTTTTTGATGAGAAAGTTTTTTTCATATCTGCCAATGCGGTAACAGCCTGAAATTTTTTGTTTGTAGTTGGCATGGGTAAAGGTTGCACCAACAAATAAGGTATCGCCCTTTATGGCATAAACACCTTTTGCGTATTCTTTCCAAACACCATTATGGTAACACGAATCTTCATATAGATTTACCTTACTATGGGTAACCATATCAATATAAACCGAATCGCAGCTAAATTTAAAGTGGTGTTGGGTATAATTACTTAATTTATTACTAAAAGCAACCGAATCTTCGTTCCATACCCCTTGAATAAAATCTTCGCCTTTGCCCTGTATATTAGGTCTTGGACTACAAGCTACATAAAATATGGATAATGTGAAAAGGATGATGTAACAGCCCTTTAAACCTGGATGTAGTTTGTTCATTGTGTTTTTAACCGTTGCTTTTAGGGAACTGATCATTAAATGCCCTGTTCTTTTTTACGTAATTGGAAACCAGGATTATTAAGCCCGCTGCAAAGCAAATACTGGCTATAAAACTGATAATGCCGATAACAGTATAGTATTGAGAAACTTCAGTATAAGCTAGATGGCGATCGCTCATTAGGAAAGGCATTAAAACACTGTAAAATAATGTTACCAATAGGCCTACTCCTGAACCAATGGTCATTAAAATAGCCTCAACAGCAGCTTTTTTTGCTAAAAAATAACAACAGGTTCCAAATATGATCACCGGTGAAATGATAGATACCAAACTAAGCAGTGTGGAAAGTATTGAATTCATATTACCTGTTTTAATTAACCGTATTGTAAAGTCGGAGCGTCATGCTGAACTCGTTTCAGCATCTTTAAGTACTGAAAAGATCCTGAAATAAATTCAGGATGACGACCGTTTATGTAATTAACTTATTTTAAGCTTCCAACCATATCTCCCGGACGAACCCATTCGTCAAACTGTTCGCTGGTTAAAAGTCCAAGCTCAACAGCGGCTGCTTTTAAAGTTTTATTTTCTTTATGTGCTTTCTTGGCAATTTTGGCTGCGTTTTCGTAACCCACATGTGGATTTAAGGCCGTAACCAGCATTAACGAATTTTGCAGGTGTTTTTCAATTTCAGGCAAATTCGCTGTAATTCCTTCAGCACATTTATCTGTGAAAGAAACGCATGCATCGCCAATTAAACGTGCCGATTGCAATACATTGGCCGCAATTACAGGTTTGAATACGTTCAATTCAAAATGGCCCGACATGCCGCCAACTGAAACCGCAACATCATTACCAATTACCTGTGCGCAAACCATAGTTAAAGCTTCTGGTTGTGTAGGATTAACTTTTCCTGGCATGATTGAAGATCCTGGTTCGTTATCCGGAATTACAATTTCGCCAATGCCACAACGTGGACCAGAGCTCAACATCCTTACATCGTTAGCTACTTTCATTAAAGCAACAGCAGTACGTTTTAATGCGCCAGAAAGTTCTACCATTGCATCGTGCGCGGCCAAAGCTTCAAATTTGTTTGGAGCTGTAACAAATGGCAATCCTGTTAAATCAGCAATTTTTTTAGCCACTAAAACATCGTATCCTTTTGGTGTATTCAAACCAGTACCAACAGCGGTACCGCCCAAGGCAAGTTCAGCAACCATAACCAAAGCATTTTTAATGGCCCTGATACTGTTGTCGATCTGTTGTACGTAACCCGAAAACTCTTGCCCCAAAGTAAGCGGCGTTGCATCCATAAAGTGTGTACGGCCGGTTTTAACGATAGCACTGAATTCTTCAACTTTTTGAGCTAAAGTATTTCTTAGTTTCTCTAAACCCGGAATGGTGTTTTCTACCGTAAGTTTATAAGCAGCAATGTGCATTGCAGTAGGAAAAGTATCGTTAGATGATTGTGATTTATTTACATCATCGTTAGGGTGAAGCACTTTTTTATCGTCGGCAAGCGCACCACCATTAATAACATGGGCACGGTTGGCAATTACCTCGTTACCATTCATGTTACTCTGCGTACCCGAACCGGTTTGCCAGATTACCAAAGGAAATTGATCATCTAACTGGCCCGCAACAATTTCATCACAAGCTTTGGCAATTAAATCGGCTTTTTCTGCTGATAATACACCAAGTTCGGTATTGGCAAGCGCAGCAGCTTTTTTCAGGTATCCGAAAGCATGGATAATTTCTTTTGGCATCGAACCTTCAGGCCCGATTTTGAAGTTATTGCGTGAGCGTTCGGTTTGTGCACCCCAATATTTGTCGGCTGGTACCTGCACCTCGCCCATGGTATCGTGTTCTATTCTGAAACTCATTATATTTTTGATTTTTGTTGTCGCAAATTTAGGTTTTTTGCCTTTTAAAGCGTTGGATTTATGTAAGATATTTGGTAGATAATAAAATATAAGACTAAAAAGCCTGTGTATTTTTGTTCATCAGCGTTAATGTACAAACTTTTATCCACGCTGGCCGCTTCTACCAATGAAATCATATTCATACCTTTACTGCAAATATGCAGGGATTAGTTATTAAATCTACAGGGAGCTGGTATAGTGTTTTAGCCGATAACGGCGAACGCTACGACTGCCGGATTGTAGGCAAATTCAGGATTAAAGGGCTTAAAACAACCAACCCGATTGCGGTTGGCGACAGGGTGAAATTTGATCTGGAACGGGATAGTAACCAGGGATTGATTAACGAGATGCTGCCCCGTAAAAACTACATCATCCGCAAATCGATCAACCTGAGCAAGCAGGCGCAGATACTGGCAGCTAATTTAGATATGGCCATGTTGGTGGTTACGCTGGCTTCACCACGTACATCTTTGGGTTTTATCGACCGTTTTTTAGTTACCGCCGAAGCTTACGATGTGCCTGCCGTTTTGGTGTTTAACAAGCTTGATCTGTTTAGTAAAGAAGGCTTGGAAATTTTGCAGGAATTTAAAGATATATACGAAAATATTGGTTACGCCTGCTACGAAGTTTCTGCTTTAAAAGGTATTAATATTTCAATTATACAGGAGTTGATTACGGACAAAATTACGCTGATATCCGGTCACTCGGGGGTGGGGAAGTCGAGTTTGATCAACGCGTTGTTGCCCGATCGTGATCTGAGAACAGGAGAGGTTTCTGACTGGAGCGATAAAGGACAGCATACCACCACTTTTGCCGAGATGTTCGAACTGCCGCAAGGTGGTTTTATTGTTGATTCTCCAGGAATTAGGGAGTTGGGGGTGATTGATATTGAAAAAGAAGAACTCGGCCATTTTTTTAGAGAGATTTTTAAAACATCGCACGATTGCCGCTTTAACAACTGCCGCCATATAAACGAACCAGGCTGCGCGGTTATAGAAGCTGTAAATGATGGCGATATTGCAGTTTCGAGATACGAGAGTTACCTAAGTATTTATCACGGAAACGATACCCGGCATTAATTAAGTCAGCAGTCCGAAGTCTTGAGTTCGGAGTTGTGTTTTGCTTAAAAAAGATATAGGAATGAAATTCAAATTAGGAGATTTTGTGCGTTTTGTTGATGAAAAACGTGAGGGTTATGTAACCAAAATAATTGATGCACAAACTTTGGGCGTTACCGATGATGATGGTTTCGAAATTCCGGTAGCAGTAAGTAATTTAACATCTGTACATGGCCATGGCGTGGTAGCAGAGGAGTTAGATACACCAAAACCGATCGCGGTCAATATCCCGCGCGTTAGTAAGATCGAGAATGGCATTTATGTTGCTGTTGCTACCGATGATAAGGCGGGTAATGTGGTTCATTTCCATTTGCAAAACCACTCCTCGAATATTTTATTGGTAGGTATCACCACAGAGCGGAAAGAAAAATACTCAGGTGCCTACCATGGTGTAATCGAATCGCATGCCTCTGCTTTGGTTTATTCAGCGTCGTTGGCCGATCTTGATCTCTGGCCTGAATTTAATTTCCAGCTTTTGGTATTCAGTAAGGCCGATGTTAAACCTATCAACCCTTTGGTGATCCGTAAGAAATTTAGGGCAAAAGATTTTAGTACCGAGCAAAAGGAATTGCCTAATCTTAAAAATAAAGGCTGGTTGATCCGTTTGGATGAGCTTGCTACGGTAAGCATCGATCCTCAGAAATTGAAAGAAAGTTTTTTTAGGTCAACAGAAGATAAAAAAACGGTTGCGGCACCACAAAAACAAATCGATCTGCATATCGAAAAATTAAGGGATGATCATCATTTTTTAGAAGCTGATGAAATGCTGCAGATCCAGATTAACCATTTTCAAACCGCAATGGATGCTGCTGTAGTGCATCATTTCGACAAAATTGTTTTTATCCATGGTTCTGGCAATGGTACTTTAAGGGATAAAATCCATAAACTGATCAGTAAAAACCCACATGTAAAAACATACATGGACGCTCAGAAAGAGAAATTTGGTTATGGGGCCACGGAAGTGGTATTTAAATAATGTAAGAGGGATGATGTGAGATGGAAGAAGGGTGATTTGGAGCGTCTTCTGATACGATCCGTCATCTTGAACTTCTTTCAGGACCTATCCAGTGAATTAAAGATTCTTCATTGCGTTCAGAACGACAGGAAGAAGGTTATTCTTAGTCTATCAAATAACTCTGCGTTAATCTCCTTAAATCAGTGTGAAAGAATTTGTACAGTTTTTTACTAAAATCCAAATTCCAATACTACCACAATCGCATTATTGCTCAATGCTTCCAGTTCGATCTGTTCAATATCCCAAAGGGCAAGGCCATCACGTGCGTGCATTAACCTACCTTCAATTTCGAAAGCACCATCTATAATAAAAGTGTAAAACTGATGGTTTGGGCTTTGCATTTTATAGATCACCTCTTCTCTGCCGGCGAAGATCCCTGCACTTAATTTAAAAGGTAATTTTGGGTTGGCGATAATTTCGATCAACCGGTTCGGATTTTTCTCAAAGTCGAAGTCGAAAAGCATTTCACTTGCCCGCATTAAAAACAGATCGGTTTTAATGCCTAGTTGAATATAATTGATAATATCGTTTTGATATGGATTACTGATTTCCAAAACTTCGCCTTTTCCGGTATTCAGCACCTGTACCTGGCCGGTTTCTATCGCAAATTCTTTTCCGTTGGCTACAATATCGATTCCGCCTGTAATGGGTATAAATACCTGGAGCGAATCCTCTTTACAAAGGAAAAAGGTAACCTTTCCACCAGCAATTGATTCATCATTGCACAGAAATAAATTACCAAAGGCTTCTTTGTACTCGCTGTGATACTTCTCAAAATTAAAGGTGCTGTATCTTCGCAATACTGAGTTTTCGGTTAGTCCGCGTTGGTCGGCTAAAAATATTTTTCCAGGTGTGAGCTCCATTGTTAATCAATGTTTTTTATGGCGTGAATACTTACAAAAGGCTGGATCTGAAAAAGATTGGTAAAAATTTCTTCCTCATTGCTTCCTTTAAGCTGCGATACCAAAAGCTGATCGTTGATTGTATCGTGCCAGATTAATGGTTTTGAAAAAAAATTGATGGCAATTTTATGTTTTTCGAGGCTATTGATGTCCGAATTGATCAGCTCAAACTTAAAATTCTCAAAGGTCAGAAAACGACGGCCCAAATTATCCAGTACATCGGGTATTATTCCATTTAATTGGCGTAAATAGCCTGTAATGGCGGCACTGACTAAAAAATGCAGTTTTTCCGCCTCTGGAGCGTTAAGCAACATTTCGGCAAAGGTGGTAAACCGCTGCTCCTGATTATAATATTGTGCCTGCATTTTAAATTCAGAGAAACTGTCTTCATGTACGTACCTATCCCATGGATTATTGTTGGTACTATCGATTATTTTCCGGTAACATAATACGATCACTTTTTTTGGCATGGCATAAAAATAAAAAAGACGTTAAGAAATCCCTAACGTCTTCACGAAAATAAAACAAATATTAAGGATAAACTATGCTTTAACATTCAATTTAAAGGTAAGATCGAAACCTGCCGCCAATGTTCCCGTTACCGTAGCGATTTCTACACCCGTTTTATCATCGCTAAAAACATTGTCGGCATTATTATAGGTATAACCAGTCATACCTTTGCTATATCCGTTAACCAGGGCCAAAGAAGTACCGCTACCTTCAGGGAAGGCAATCTGCGTTACATTTAACGACGTTCCTGCTGCGTTATACACGTGCACATGGATGTGCGTTGCACGGCCACTGTACCAGCCCGGAAAAATAGAGGTAAAGGTTACCAATCCATTGGCGTCGGTAGTTTGACGGCCGCGTAAAAAATGTACAGACTGATAATTGGTGCTTTGCATGCCAGAGCCGCCATATTCAGAATAATTTCCTTCCGCATCACAATGCCAGATATCAACAAGGGCACCCGCTAAGGCTGCACAGCTATTGTTCAGGTTGCCGATGGTAATTTTTACGTTCATTTTATAGCCTGATCGGCCATCCGTAATGTCGCTGCGGACATAAGAAGCTGGCACTTTGGTTGGAAAAGGCCCTTCTGTTTCAGTGGGTGCCACGGTACAGGTACCATTGGTGCTGGCTGTTGTACCTGCAGTTCCAGATCCTGAACTACTGGTGCCATCGGTAATGCTGCTCTTTTTGCAGGCTTCGATAATTACCGGAGTAGATATTGCCCCGATCATTAAGCTTCTGATGAAATTTTTTCTTTCCATGGTAATGTGTTTTGTTATTTGGTTACCTGTTTTAAAGGTGCACAGAAAGATTTTAGATGTAACAAATGTATCGACAAACGCTTGCTTTGAAACGGTGAGCAGGCATTGTAAGAGGGTAAAGTGTTGATTTTGCCAGCATATCATACTCATAAGGCAATAGTTTCTGTTTTTTAGTTTGTAGCGCAGGGGCAGCAGCATTTATTAAGGTTACAGCCGCTTTACGCTATATTCCCGATAAAAATCGGGGATGCCGCTTTAATCGGGGCTATAAAACACCAGTCAGGAAAACAAGCCGGGCATAGTTTAATCGAGGCCGTATTAAATAAGCCTGATCGGCGTGAAAAGCCCCGTTTTTTACCGGGCTTGTAACAAAGAGCGGCGCTTTGCCCAACCCATGGAAATGCGGCAATCGCTTCCTGATATTTAGGTAGATTGGGCCGCTTCTTATGAAAGAGTAGAAGCCTAAAAAATTTAAGGTATGCTTTTTGATATAGCCAGATTTCTTTTTATAAAAGATTAAAACTAGCTTTGCCGCTATTTATGAAACACTTTGTTACCATATCGCTTGTATTTTTTAGCTTAACACATTTGGCAAAAGCCGAACGCGTTGAAGGGCTAAGGATATTAAACGAATATTGTAAAGAGCATAAAATTAATGTGAATACGGCTGATGAAACCTCCTCTCAGCTTAACGAACACCGCAATCCTTACCTGTTATCTTACACTAAACTGGCTTTAACCGGCATTCAGCCGCATTCAAAAGTTGAGAAATATGTGAGTGTAAACCAGGTGATCTCAGATTTGACGATCAGGAAGAAACCAAAAAACAACAGCCCTTAGTTTTACTGCACTGAAAGATCTTATTTAAGGTTTTGAGCCCCCCCCTTTTATCCAGCAACTGCCAAACTGACTTAAAAAAGACAATGGCGTAGTTGTTGTTAAACACCATTTTTTTAATAGTAAATACGATATAAAATATTATAATGTTAGGATTTTTAGCGAAGGTTTTCGGAAGTAAATCAGAAAGAGATATCAAGGCGATCCAGCCATTGGTTGTTAAAATTAACGAGCACTACAGCAAACTGTCGGCGCTAAGCAACGACGAGTTACGCGGTAAAACCATAGAATTTAAAGGCAGAATTTCTGCTTTTTTAACCGATATTGACGGGAAAATTGCAGCTTTAAAAGCTGATGCAGAGAGCGAAGATTTAGATCTTCACCAAAAAACAGCTATTTACGATCAGGTTGATGCTTTAGGCAAAGACCGCGATGCAGAATTGGAAAAAGTGCTTTTGGAGATTCTTCCTGAAGCTTTTGCCGTTGTTAAAGAAACTTCGCGCCGTTTAAGCGAAAACGAATATTTAGAGGTTACCGCAACGCAGTTCGATAGAGATTACGCCGCAAGAAGAAACAATGTTAAAATTATTGGCGATAAAGCACAATGGGCCAATAAATGGGATGCAGCCGGAACTGAAGTATCCTGGAACATGGTGCATTACGATGTACAGTTAATTGGTGGTATTGTTTTGCACAGCGGTAAAATTGCCGAAATGGCTACTGGTGAGGGTAAAACCCTGGTAAGTACGCTACCTGCTTATTTAAATGCATTGGCTGGCGAAGGTGTTCACATCGTTACCGTGAATGATTACCTGGCCCGTAGGGATAGTGAGTGGAACGGCCCTTTATTCGAATTCCATGGAATTAGTGTGGATTGTATCGACAAACATGAGCCGAACTCTGAAGAAAGAAGAAAAGCTTATGCTGCTGGAATTACCTATGGAACCAATAATGAGTTCGGCTTTGATTACCTGCGTGACAATATGTCGCAAACACCTGATCAGTTGGTGCAGCGCAAACCACATTTTGCAATGGTGGATGAGGTCGATTCGGTATTAATTGATGATGCCCGTACGCCTTTAATTATTTCAGGTCCGATTCCACGTGGTGATGAGCACGAATTTTACGAATTAAAACCACGTATTGAGCGTTTGGTGAATGCGCAAAAAGCATATGTTACCCAAGCCTTAAATGAGGCTAAAAAATTAATTAATGCCGGTAACAGCGGAACAGAAGAGGGTGAAGGTGGTTTGGCTTTATTACGCGCATACCGTGGTTTGCCAAAAAACAAAGCCCTAATCAAGTTTTTAAGTGAAAGCGGTGTACGTGGTTTGTTGTTAAAAACAGAAAACCATTATATGGCAGATCAATCGAAGAATATGCCGAAGGTAGATTCTGAATTGTATTTCTATATTGATGAGAAAAATAACCAGGTTGAGTTAACCGAAAAAGGTATCGAACTGATTACCCAATCGGGCGAAGACCCTCACTTTTTCGTATTGCCAGATGTTGGTACCGAAGTAGCCGATCTAGAGAAATCGGATTTGCCTTTAGAAGAAAAGGTTGTTCAGAAAGATGCTTTGATGCGCGATTATTCTGTTAAGGCAGAACGTATCCACTCTGTTAACCAATTGTTAAAAGCCTATACTTTGTTCGAGATAGATGTAGAATACATCATTGATGAAGGAAAAATTAAAATTGTAGATGAGCAAACCGGCCGGATTATGGATGGCCGCCGCTACTCTGATGGTTTACACCAGGCAATTGAGGCTAAAGAGAATGTAAAAGTTGAGGATGCTACCCAAACCTATGCAACGGTAACCCTGCAGAACTATTTCCGTATGTACCACAAACTTTGCGGTATGACGGGTACTGCAACAACAGAAGCTGGCGAGTTTTGGTCGATCTATAAATTAGATGTGGTAGAAATTCCAACCAACAGAAATATTTCGAGAAAAGATGAGCAGGATTATGTTTACCGTACTGTTCGCGAAAAATACAATGCAGTTGCATCAGAAATTCAGTTCCTTGTTTTCCCATACTCACATTACGAAACCGAGTACGAACTGGATAAAGAAGGAAAGCCAAAGCAGAAAGATGGCCAGCCTGTAATTAAATACGATCCAACAGGAAGGGCTGTGCCCAAGCTAGATGCTAAAGGTGCATTAATTCCAGCAGTTAATCCTCAAACCGGACAGTTAGAGCCGCAAGCTGGTCGCCCGGTATTGGTTGGTACTACATCTGTTGAGATTTCTGAACTGTTAAGCCGTATGCTTAAACTTCGCGGAATTAAACACAATGTATTAAACGCGAAAATGCACCAGAAAGAGGCCGATATTGTTGCCGAAGCTGGTCAGCCGGGCACGGTAACCATTGCAACCAACATGGCTGGTCGTGGTACCGATATTAAATTGGGTGCAGGCGTTAAAGAAGCTGGCGGTTTGGCCATTGTGGGTACCGAACGCCACGAGTCTCGCCGTGTCGACAGGCAGTTACGTGGTCGTGCAGGCCGCCAGGGCGATCCGGGTTCATCTCAGTTCTTCGTATCGTTAGAAGATAACTTAATGCGTTTATTCGGTTCAGAGCGTATTTCTGGCATCATGGTGCGTATGGGCATCGAAGATGGTGAAGTAATTCAGCACTCTATGATTACAAAATCTATTGAGCGTGCTCAAAAGAAAGTAGAAGAAAACAACTTTGGTATCCGTAAGCGTTTATTAGAGTACGATGATGTAATGAACTCACAGCGTACTGTAATTTATGCCAAACGTAAAAACGCATTATTTGGCGAGCGTTTAGATGTAGATATGAACAATATGGTTTTCGATGTTGCCGAAGATATCGTAACCGAATATAAAGAAGAAGCAAATTACGATGGTTTTAAATTGGAGGTAATCAAAAACTTCTCTTTAGATACCGCCATTACCGAAAAAGAGTTTACTTCAACCAGTATTCCCCAGTTAACTGAAAAATTGTTTGATGAAGCTGAAGCATTTTACGCACGTAAATCTGAAGCCATTATTCAGCAGTCACTGCCTGTTTTAACCCAGGTTTATCAGGAGCGTGGTGAACATATCGAGCAGATTGTTGTTCCGTTTACAGATGGTATCCGCGGCATTCAGGTAGCAGTTGATTTGAAGAAAGCCATCGATAATAAAGGAAAAGAAGTGGTACGTTCGTTCGAAAAAACCATTGTTCTTGCTTTGATTGATGATAGCTGGAAAGAGCATTTACGCGAGATGGACGATTTGAAGCAATCGGTACAAAATGCGGTTTACGAACAAAAAGATCCGTTGGTAATTTATAAAATGGAAGCTTTCAACTTATTTAAAAACATGCTTAATGCTGTAAATAAAGAAGTGGTGAGTTTCTTGTATAAAGGTGGCATTCCGGTACAACAAGAGCCAGATCAGGTTAGAGAGGCACCAGCTCCGGTAAAACAGCCAAAGCTGCAAACTACAAAACAAGAATTTGGTAGAGAAGAGCCGGGTATTGAGTTTGGCGATACACGCGAAGCGGTTCCACAACAGCCAATCCGCAAAGAAGCAACGGTTGGTAGAAACGAACCTTGCCCATGCGGAAGCGGCAAAAAATATAAAAACTGCCACGGCGCTAACCTATAATTAAATTATAGGCTAAATGATACAGGCTGCATCGAAAGATGTGGCCTTTTTTGTTGCTTGGATTTTTGTGCGTAAATCACTAAATTACATCAGCCAAGTCATCTCTGTTTTTTTATTGAACTGTAAATTAAAAAACATATGGCTAAAATTAATGTCAACGGTACCGAGGTAAGTCTCTTAAACAAGAGTAATCGCGAATATATTTCTCTAACAGATATCGCAAAATATAGAAATCCACTCGAACCATTTTCGGTAATCAACAATTGGATGCGGAGTAGAAATACGATCGAATTTATCGGTTTGTGGGAGCGATTTAATAACTCGGATTTTAAACCTATCGAATTCGAGAGGTTTAAACATGAGGCTGGTCACAATTATTTTGTGCTTTCACCTCAGAGATGGATAGAAAAAACATCGGCAATTGGAATAATTTCAAAATCTGGCCGATATGGTGGTACCTTTGCCCACATCGATATTGCTTTTGAATTTGCATCGTGGTTAAGCTCTGAATTTAAGTTTTATCTGATTAAAGAGTTTCAACGGCTCAAAAACGAGGAAAGCAAAAGAGAACAGTTAGATTGGAACCTACAAAGAACAATCTCTAAAATAAATTACCGCATACATACCGATGCTATAAAGGATAATATTATTCCGAAAGCGGTAACCAAACAACAATGTGGTTTAATTTATGCTTACGAGGCCGATTTGTTAAACGTTGCGCTGTTTGGAATAACGGCAAAAGAATGGCGCGACCAAAATCCAGGTAAAACAGGAAATATCAGAGACGGTGCATCGTTAATCCATCTTGTGGTTTTGAGCAATCTGGAAAGTATCAATGCCGTACTCATATCGCAAAACTTATCCCAATCAGATCGGTTAATTCAATTAAACAAAGTGGCAATCAGCCAGATCAGATCATTAATTGGAAGTAAAGAAATTGATCGTTTAAGCAGCAAGCCCTGATTCACAATTCTGGAAAAAATTGGTTCATTTTTTATTAAACTAAATTTTTAAGTTTCAGGATTAATTCTATCTTTATCGGACAATGCAGGTTAATTGGTAAACTGGTAGGCAGTTTACTTTTTAACAATTATGAACTTTAAAAAATGGAGCTGTTACCATAAAAAACGGGGCGTAACTGAAAAGCCATAAGAGTTGGGAACACACAAGACACACACAAATGAAAAAAGTTTTTATCCTTGTTGCCCTCTCGGCGACATTGCTCTTCTCGAGCTGTGCCACAATTTTTACAGGTACAAAACAAACCGTTCAGATCAATTCCAATCCACCAGCCGCAACTATCGAAGTAGATGGGGTTAAAGCAGGAGTAACACCAATGGCAGTACCCCTAAAAAAAGGATTTACCGGGCAAACCATCAGTTTAAAGCTTGATGGTTACGAAACCAAAACGTTTCAGCCCCAAACTACTTTTAATCCCGTAGCCATATTGAATATTATAGGTCTGTTTGGTTTTGCTATTGATGCCGCTACAGGTGCAATGATGAAATACGACCCCGCGGTATACGAATTTACATTAGAGCAAAAGAAAGCGAACTAATTTATTTTCTTGGTAGAAATAATTCAAAAAGCCGGGTTTCCAAAAGAAATCTGGCTTTTTTTTTGTGTAATTTATTGTCGCTACCCTAAATTTATTTCAGGGGCTTTGTCATTGAAAAAATACTAAATTAATTCGCAATATCCTGAAATTTTAGTCTTTATATATTGATGAAAGGAAGAGAAGGACGAAGAGTTGATATCGAGTTATATTTTTATTATTTTTGACTATGAGAACAATAACCTTAGATATTTTAAATGATAAAGCCCTCAATCTTTTGAAGGATTTAGAGCTTCTTAAAGTTATTCGCCTAAGAAAGGATTCTAATACACCGAGTATTTCGAGTAATGATTTAATCTCAAAGTATAAAGGATCAATGCAAAAACAACCAATTTCTGAGGTTGATGATCAATTAAATAATATTCGAAACGAGTGGGAGTAAATTATCTATGGGATACAAATACTGTCATTTATTTTCTTCAAAGGCAGTTTACGCCAAGCGCCGAAAGGTTTATAGATGATATTGTCTTAAATTCTCAGCCTGCCATTTCCGCAATTACAGAAATTGAACTCCTTTGTTGGAAGTCGGCTAATGAAAATGATCTATTGATATTAAGAAACTTTATTAAAGATTCTTATGTCTATGAACTGGATCAAGATATTAAAAATCAAACCGCAGAAATTCGCAAATATCATACGCTCAAACTACCCGATGCAATAATTGCAGCAACCGCTATCGTAAATAAACTTACCCTTATTACGAGGAATGCTAAAGACTTCGAAAAACTTCCAGAGTTAAAGATTTCTAACCCCTATAGTTTATAAGATTTAGCCAAAACAATAACCATTTGCTTAACCCATAAAGAATGCCGATTTTTGCAACGATTTCGGCATTCTTGTTGTTAAGGATAAATGAGGTGAGCCTGCAGATCGTCTGCTCAATAAATGCTTAAGTTTTTTATACATGAAAACAATATTAACTTTTACCGCCTGTTTATTCTTTTTTACAGCTGCTTTTGCACAAAAAGGAGAAGTAACGGTTATAAAAGACCCTTTAATTGATAGTTTAATTGCCAAACGCCTCGAAGTGTACAAAACCTCTGGCGAGGTAAAGTCGGGCAAGCCCATTGTTTCGGCATATGGTTACCGGGTACAGATTTTTTATGGGTCAGATCGGCGGGAGGTTTTTAACGAACAGGCACGCTTTAAAGGGCTTTATCCTCAGTTAAATACTTACCTAACTTATAAAGAACCCAATTATTACGTGCGCGTTGGTGATTTCAGAAGCCGGTTAGAAGCGCAGCGCTTAATCAACGAACTCCGTCCAGCTTTCCCCACGCTGTTTATTTTTAGGGAAAAAATTAATGCACCAAGTTTAGATACCACAACAACCAATGATCAAAAATAAAATACAAGAACTGGCCGCCAATATTTTTAATGAAGTAGTAGGCTACCGTCAACATATCCACGCCAACCCTGAATTATCTTTCAAAGAATTCGAAACTTCATTATTTATCAAGGATAAGTTAAAAAAATGGGGCATCGAATATACCGATTGTGCCAATACTGGCGTAGTAGGTTTAATTAAAGGAAATTTACCTTCTGATAAAGTAATCGCACTACGTGCGGATATGGATGCTTTACCTATCCACGAAGCCAATGATAAACCTTATCGTTCTAAAAACCATGGTGTAATGCATGCCTGTGGTCATGATGTGCACACTTCTTCACTTTTGGGAACAGCAAACATCTTGAATCAAATGAAAGATGATTTTGGAGGTACCATAAAATTGATCTTCCAGCCGGCAGAAGAGCTGTTGCCAGGTGGTGCTAGTATTATGATCAAGGAAGGTGTACTCGAAAATCCAAAACCCCATCACATCGTTGGCCAACATGTAATGCCTTTGATAGATGCAGGTAAAGTAGGTTTCCGTTCGGGAATTTATATGGCCTCTACTGATGAACTGTATGTTACCGTAACCGGGAAAGGTGGTCATGGTGCACAGCCTCACCAGAATATTGATCCTGTTTTAATTGCATCGCATATTATTGTGGCTTTGCAGCAGATTGTTAGCCGTAATGCCGATCCACGTTTGCCTTCAGTTTTATCTTTTGGTAAAGTAACGGCTAACGGAGCAACCAACATTATTCCAAATGAAGTAAAAATTGAAGGTACATTTAGAACCTTAGATGAGAACTGGAGAGATGAAGCACATAAACGCATGAAAAAAATGGCCGAAGGAATGGCCGAAAGCATGGGCGGAAGCTGCGATTTTGATATTCACAGGGGTTATCCCTTTTTAATTAACGAGGAAAAACTAACAGCTAACGCACGGGCTTTTGCTGAAGACTTTTTGGGTACAGAAAATGTAGTGGATCTGGACATCTGGATGGCCGCTGAAGATTTTTCTTTCTATTCGCAGGTAACAGATGCCTGTTTTTACCGTTTAGGTACTGGTAATGCTGCAAAAGATACACAGTACTCGGTACATACGCCAAGATTTGATGTTGATGAGGATGCATTAAAGATATCAACCGGATTGATGGCTTATATCGCTTTAAAACAATTAGGAAATTAGGATATAAGATGTAAATAGTTAAGATGGATGATGGGAGTTCAAGTTCCGTCATCTATTTTAAATTTTCCGTCTAACATCTTCCATCATACATTATCCATCATACATGAAAAAAATATTTCTGTTCTTACTGTTAATGTCGCTCTTTTCTAAAGGCTTTGCCCAGGAAATTAAGCGTTTCAATCCTGATACGATTAAAACAATTACGCTCGATTCAACAGTGAACATCAAGGCCGAAAAGCTGAATGTAGAAACTTTTATCAAAAAGGTGATGTACGATACTTCTTTTTATCAATCGTTCAGGGATATGAAGCGTTATACCTTTATCGCCGAAAACAGGATTTACAGTTATGATAAAAAAAACAAGGTTGATGGCAAAATTTATCGTAAAATAAGGCACAACAATAGCGGACCATATAAAATGGAATACCTGGTTAAACAGGATACCGGAAAAATATACAAGAAAAACGGCAAATACCAGTTGTATACCGTAGAAATGTTCGATTACATTTTTATGAATGCATACAGTACCGATTTTGTACCCAATGCACCTAAACCTGATGGTAAAGGTGGAACAAATGAAAGTTATAAAGATAAGCTCAAAACGCTAATTTTTAACCCCGGCCGGCCAGTAAAAGTGCCTTTTATCGGAAGTAAAACAGAAATATTTTCGGCCAATATGCGCCAGTATTACGATTACGGCTTTACCAGTGGCACCTATCTCGATTCTATCCCCGTATACCGTTTTAAGGTTTCTGTAAAACCCGATTTAAGCAGCTGGACCAAAGATGGTATTATGATCAAGGAACTGGTAACCATTTTCGACAAACGGAATTTTAATATTCTTGGCCGGTATGTCGATATGAAATACAGCAACATGCTTTTCGATTTTGATGTACAGATGAATATCGAAATGGGTTATTTCGGAGAAGATAAACTGCCAACAAAAATAACCTATCAGGGCAATTGGGACTATCCTTTTAAAAAGGAAGAAAGGGCGAGTTTTTTAATTGTGCACAAAGACTATAAACTCGAAAAGGCGAAATAAGGATTTGGGCTAGGCGGTCGTCATCCTGAATTCATTTCAGGTTCTTTCTATGGTAACAAAATACTGAAACGAGTTTGACATGATGATGGCTTTGTAATATGAAGCAACCACAAGGATTGACTAACGCATAAAAAGATTTATTATCTTTAAACGATTATTTAAACCCATCAATATGCAAATCTTTTCTCCGCTAAAATTTAAAATATCACTTGCTTTATCATTGTTTTTAAGCATTTATGTGCAGGCACAGGTGCTTACTTCAAAGCAGATCGATAGCGTGGTAGAAAAAACGTTAACAACATTTAACGTGCCCGGAATTGCAGTTTCTGTAATTAAAGATGGCAAAATAATCCATTTAAAAGGTTATGGTGTAAGTTCGATAAAAACCAATAAAAAGGTTGATGAAAATACATTATTCGGTGTAGCGTCAAATACAAAGGCTTTTACGGCTGCCGCTTTAGGGATGCTGGTTGATGAAAAGAAAATCAGCTGGGATACAAAGGTTACCGATGTAATTCCTGAATTTAAAATGTACGATGCTTACGTAACCAGCCAGTTTACCATCCGCGATCTGCTAACACACCGCAGTGGTTTAGGTTTGGGGGCCGGCGATTTGATGATCTGGCCTGATTCATCAACTGTAGATAAAAAGCAGCTGATCCATAACCTCCGTTATTTAAAGCCCGTTTCTTCTTTCCGAACCAAATACGATTACGACAACCTGATGTATATTGTTGCAGGCGATGTGGTTGCAAGGGTTTCGGGGAGTACTTACGAAGATTTTATCGAAAGCAGGATTATTAAGCCATTGGGCATGAGCAAAACCGCCGCCTCTTGGTACCGCTTAAAAGATAAATCGAATGTAATTGATGGACATGCCCCTTACCAGGGTAAATTGCTTCCTGTTGGTTTGAGCTTTGGCGAAATTGCCAATGCCGCAGGCGGAATTTATTCGAACGTTACCGATATGAGCAAATGGGTAATGGCAATGATCAATGGCGGAAAGTATGGCGAAACATTGGACAAGAAATTATTTAGTCCTGCAGTAGCACGTGAGCTTTGGAGTCCCCAAACCATTATTGCAGGGGGTAACCCGGCTGCTTTTAGCAGTTATGGTTTAGGCTGGTTTTTGAGCAATGTAAATGGCAATTTTCAGGCAACACATACAGGCGGTTTATCCGGGATTGTAACACAGGTTACCATTCTTCCGGAAATGAAATTGGGCATTATCGTACTCACCAACCAACAGTCGGGTGCTGCATTTAATGCGATTACCAATTCCATTAAAGACGGCTATCTCGGCATTAAAGGGCAGGATAGGATTAAAACCTATAACGATAACAGACTGAAAAACGAAAAACAGGCCGATGATATGGTAAGCAAGGTTTGGAATGATATCGCCCAACAACAAAAATTATCTGCCACAAAACCTGATGCTAAAAATTATTATGGAACTTTCCAAGATTCGTGGTTTGGCGATGTAACCGTTAGCGAAGTAAACGGTAAAATGCACTTTCAGGCAAAAAATGCACCTAAATTGAAAGGCGACATGACTTACTACAAAGGAAATACTTTTATTGTAAAATGGTACGACAGAAGTTTGGATGCCGATGCCTTTATCAATTTCAGTTTAGATAATAATGCAATGGCTGATGGCTTTAAAATTGAAGCCATTTCACCATTAACTGACTTTAGTTTCGATTTTCAGGACCTTGAATTTAAAAAAACCGATAAAAAATAATCCCAACCAATATTACACAACATGAAAACAGTATTAAAAACGAGTATTTTACTAAGCTTTTGCTTAATTGCATTAACATCAATGACATTTAAACCAAAACGGATAATTTTCTTTGGCGATTCGATTACCCAACAGGGTGTTTCTAAAAACGGATATGTAACCCTGATCAAAAAGGCTCTCGATTCTACCAAATACAATGTAATCGGCGCAGGGATAGGAGGGAACAAAGTATACGATCTTTACCTGCGTTTAGAAGACGATGTATTGAACAAGAAACCTGATTTAGTGGTGATTTATGTGGGTATAAACGATGTTTGGCACAAACAATCTTCTCATACCGGAACCGATTATGATAAATATTTAAAATTCTATCAGGCATTAATCAATAAAATTCAGGGAGTTGGTAGCAAAGTTGTGCTCGTTACCCCATCGGTTGTAGGCGAGAAAAAAGACGGTACCAATGAGTTAGATGCCGATTTGAACAAATATGCCGAAGGCATCAGAAGTTTGGCGGCAAAAAACAATCTTCCGGTGTGCGATTTAAGAAAGATATTTGCCGAGTATGAAGCGAAAAATAATCCAGAGGACAAAGAAAAAGGAGTTTTAACCGTTGATAGGGTACACTTAAACGAAACTGGTAATCAATTGGTTGCCGATCAATTATTGCCTTTGGTAAAATAAACCCCTAGCCCCCAAAGGGGAACTAATGGTTTGATGAAAAAATAAATTGGCAATAAAAATTATATTAAAGAGAGATAGGAAAACCCCTTTTAGGGGCTAGGGGCTATGATAAACCGCGAAACGATAGATAAGATAATGGATACCGCCCGTATTGAGGAGGTAGTTGGGGATTTTGTGCACTTAAAAAAACGCGGAACCAGTTTAATTGGTAATTGCCCTTTCCATGGCGAAAAAACAC
>Ga0308165_1000528_pt1 | contig 69433 bp, 58 predicted proteins | sample PhyWR2_FD_201032 | JGI IMG/M metagenome (GOLD analysis project Ga0308165, IMG submission 201032) | Phyllosphere microbial communities from UC Gill Tract Community Farm, Albany, California, United States - DLSLW.R2 | ecosystem: Host-associated > Plants > Phyllosphere > Unclassified | place: USA... | reverse complement strand
CTGGTCGCGCTGACGCTGGCCGGCGTCGCCGCGCCCGACGCGGTGCTGCCGCCGATCACGCCCTACCAGGTGATGAAGATCGGCCGCGTGCCCTTGATTGCCTATGCGCGCCCCGGTGCGCCCAGCGTTGCCGAGCAGGTTGCGGCCATTGCCGCCGAAGTGCGCGGCGTGCTGCTTGAACGCCTTGGCCCCGTGGTCTGGGCCGACAGCGTGACGCGCGCCGGCCATGCGCTGGAAGAGCTCGAGGAGACCGCGCGGCTGTGGCTGATGCTGGCGCCGCGCCCTGCCCCGCTCACTGCGGCCCAGGTCGCGGAACTCGAAAGCACGTTTGGCGTGCGCTGGTGACGCCCCGCTGAGCGCGGTGCCCCAGGCGCCATGAAAAAACGCCGGCCGCGATGTTCTCGCGGCCGGCGTTTTCATTTCTCACCCGGGTGGGCTCAGGGCTGGAAGGTATCTCCCAGCACCACGCCTTCACGGCGCGGGTCGGCGCCGCCTTGCAGCACGCTTTGGCCATTGCGCTGCACCCGCATGATGGTGCTGATGCCGCTGGACTGCGCACTGGTCGAAACCCGGTGGCCCAGGCCGATCAGGCCGGTGATCAGCGGGTCGTTGACGCCGCCGTCGGCCGCATTGATGTTCGGATGCTCGCCGCCCAGCGAAGTGGTCGCGCTGTTGCTGGCGCCGAAATCCACCAGCGACGTGGCCTGCTGCGCGTCCAGACCCCAATCCAGCGCGCCGACGACGGTCTTGACGACATACTGGATGATGGTGCCGCCACCGGGCGATCCCGTGCCCATCAGGAACTCGCCCATGCTGCCGTCGGCGGCCTTGTGGAACACCAGGGTCGGGGCCATGGAGCTGCGCGGGCGCTTGCCGGCTTCAACGCGGTTGGCGACCAGCGCGCCGGTGCTGTCGGTCGGCGTATCCGAGAAGTCGGTGAGCTGGTTGTTGAGCAAAAAGCCCTGGGTCATGTGGAAGGAACCCATGCCGGCCTCCACCGTGGTGGTCATCACCACCGCATTGCCCTGCTTGTCGACCACGGTGAAGTGCGTGGTGCCGCGCTCGTTGAGCGCGGTCACGCCTGCTGGCGGAGTGCCGAAATCGCCAGCGCTTGCCGTGCCCATGCTCTTGGTGGTGCTGATCAAGGCCGCGCGATTGCGCAGATAGGTCTTGTCCAGCATCATGGCCGGCGAGCCGCCGGGCAGCGACACGAAGTCGGTGTCGGCAACGTACTTGTCGCGGTCGGCATAGGCCAGGCGCTCGGCTTCGCTGACCAGGTGAACGCCCATCACCGTGGGCTTGCCGCCATGGATATCGATGGCCGTGGGCTTGTGGCTTGCCAGATCGAAGTTCTCCAGAATGCCCAGCGCCGAGGCGACGGCAATGCCGCCCGACGACGGTGGCGACATGCCGCAGACCCAGTAGGCGCGGTAGGTGGTGCAGACCGGGTCGCGGCGCTTGGCCTGGTAGCCGGCGAGATCGCTGAGCTCCGTCAGGCCGGGCGTGATCGCCACGGCCGGCGTGCCGCCGCTGGTGACCTTGATCTTGTTGACGATGCCCTGGGCCACGGGCCCGGTGTAGAAGGCGTTGGCTCCGCCCTCGGCAATGGTCTTGAGCGTGGTGGCGTAGGCCGGGTTCTTGATGGTCGTGCCCAGCGCCTTGGGGCTGCCGTCGGCGTTGAAGAAGTAGGCCAGGGCCTCGGGATCGCGCGACAGGCCGGTGGTGGCCCCGGCAATCGCGCTGGCCATGCGGCCGCTGATCTGGAAGCCGTCGGAGGCCAGTTGCTCGGCGGAGCCGAACAGCCCCTTCCACGCCAGCTTGCCATGGTCCTGGTGCGCCATCTCCAGCATGCGCACCGCGCCGGGCGTGCCAATCGAGCGGCCGCTGGCGCGGGCTCCGCCAGGCTGGGGCGGCGTGCGATCGGCATCGCTGACCCAGCGCAGGTAATTTGCCGTGGCCGCGGCCGGCGCGGTTTCGCGGCCGTCATAGGCCTGGACCTTCTTTTTCGTGGCATCGTAATGCAGCATGAAGGCACCGCCGCCCAGGCCCGAGGATTGCGGCTCCACCAGGCCCAGCACCATCTGCACCGCCACGGCGGCATCGACCGCCGAGCCGCCGGCCTTGAGCACGTCGCAGCCCGCGCGCGACGCCAGCGGATTGGCCGTGGACACCATGTACTGCTTGGCATGGACAGCCGTCTTGCCCAGACGATAGCCCGAGGCGGGTTCCGGCGCGGCCGGATCGCCCGGCAAGCCGGAGCCAACGACCACCGAGCCGGTGTTGCTGACAACCGCACAGGCGGAGTCGGGAGTGCCGCTGCCGATGTCGACATTGTCACTGCCGCCGCAGGCGGACAGCAGCAGCAGCGAAGCCAGCGTCGTGGCGCTCAGGCGCCACGCAGGGCGCAATGCAGGGGGGGTGTGATTCATGAACATACCTCTTGTGGGCTCTTGGAAGGACATCGCATGCCGTCATCTCTTTGCGGCGGCTCCAGCATAAGCGCCAAACCGGGCCAGCGGTGACATAAGCGCGACCCTTTTGCACCCATCCGGTGCGGGGCCGCGCGGCAGCGGGCAACGACGCCCCAGGGATTGCAAGAACCGGGCCACCGCTGAACACCCGCAGCCGGGTGCCGGCGTTGATGCGGCGCCACGAAATTCAGCCTTGCCGCGCAAAAATCTCTGCGGGAAGCGAATTCCTGACTCCACCCGGTTTATCTTCTGCAGTCCGAGAGACCGCAGGTCCGCGCGCACTTGCGCACCATGACATCGACAACCAGGAGACATCCATGACCCTCACCCGCCGTTGCGCCCTTGCTTTTGCTGCCGCCACCGGGCTGGCACTTTCCGCCCAGGTGGGCGCGCAGCAGGCGCGCGAGATCAAGATCGGCTATGCGCTGGCACAGAATTCGCATTTCGGCGCCGGTGCGCTGGCCTGGGCCGAGGCGGTGGAGAAATCCACCAACAACGCCTTCAAGTTCAAGCATTTCGCCTCCAGCGCGCTGGGCGGCGAGCGCGAGCTCATAGAAGGCCTGACCCTGGGCACGGTCGAGGCCGTCGTGGTCTCCAATGGCGCGGTGAGCAACTTCGTGCCCGACGCCGGCGTGATGGACGTGCCTTTCCTGTTCCGCGACACCGCCCATGCGCGTGCCGTGCTGGACGGCAAGATCGGCGAGGACCTGCTGGCCAAGTTCCGCGCCCGTGGCCTGATCGCGCTGGCCTGGGGCGAACAGGGCTTTCGCCACCTCTCCAACAACAAGCGCGCGGTGGTCAAGCCCGCGGACGCGCAGGGGCTGAAGATCCGCGTGACCGAGAACCAGACGCATATCACTGCCTTGCGCCAGCTGGGCATGTCGCCCACGCCCATGTCCTGGCCCGAGGTCATTGGTGCGCTGCAGCAGGGCACCATTGACGGCCAGGAAAACCCGGTCTCGGTGTTCACATCGGCCAAGCTCTGGCAGGTGCAGAAATACCTGTCGCTGACCAGCCATGTCTACGCGCCCATGGTGCTGATTGTTTCGCCCTCGGTCTGGTCGGGTCTGAACGATGCCCAGAAGAAGGCCTTTGCCGACGGCGCGCGCGCCGGCAGCCTGGCCTCGCGCAAGTTCGTCGACGATGTCGAAAAGAGTGGCGTCGAGGAAATCAAGCGCCATGGCGTGCAGGTGGTGACCGATGTCGACAGCGCTGCCTTCCGCGCCGCGCTGGCCCCGGCCTACAAGCAGTTCGCCACCAAGTTCGGCCAAAAGACGCTGGACGCCATCGCGGCCGTCAAATAAGCCGCGGATTGCAGGCGCCGGCCCCGGTTTGAGGGGCGGCGCCGCGCGACACGCTTGCGCCAGGGGTGCCTGCGTGTGCCTGCCGTGGAGGGGAGCTTTCGCGTGATATATTGCATCTGCAACAATTGCATATGCAAATTAATCAGGAAAGCTACCCATGAATGCCGACCCGCTGCTCGCACCGCGCTTGCCGCCCGCCAGCCCGCGCGTGCGCGCCATGCTGCATGACCCCGTGCTGCCGACGATTTTGCGCATGAGCTGGCCCAACATGCTGATGATGCTGGCCCAGGCATCGACCGGTCTGATCGAGATGTGGTTTCTGGCCAAGCTGGGCACCGATGTGCTGGCCGGCGTCGCCGTGGTCGTGCCGGTGCTGATGCTGATGCAGAACATGTCGCAGGGCGCGCTGGGCGGCGGCATTTCGGCCGCCGTGGCCCGCGCCCTGGGCGCCGGCAACGCGGCGCTGGCGGACTCGCTGGCGCGCCATGCGGTGGTGCTCAGCGCCGGCGTGGGCCTGGTCTTCACGGCGCTGCTGCTGGGTTTCAGCGGCCCGCTGTTTCATCTGCTCGGCGCGCGCGGCGCGGCCCTGGCCGTGGCCCGGGACTACGGCCATGTGGTGTTTGCCGCGCTGGTGCTGATGTGGAGCATGAACGCGCTGGCCAGCGTGGTGCGCGGCACGGGCAACATGCTGGTGCCCGGCGCGGTGATCTGCGGCGGCGCGCTGCTGCTCATTCCCATCTGTCCGGTGCTGATCTTCGGCCTGGGGCCGATTCCCGCACTGGGCGTCGTGGGCGGCGCCTGGGCGCTGGTGGCCTATTACGCGCTCGGCACGCTGGTGCTGGCCTGGTACTGCGCCAGCGGACGCAATACCGCGAAACTGCGGGCCGGGCCCGTGCGCTGGGCGCCCATGCGCAACATTCTCACCGTGGGTGGCCTGGCCTGCATCAACCCCCTGCTGACCAACGGCCTGATTGCCTCCACCGCCGCCATTGTCGGCGCGCACGCGGGCTCCGCAGCCCTGGCCGGCTACGCCACGGCCGCGCGCCTGGAGTACCTGCTGATTCCCATTGCCTTCGGCCTGGGCGCGCCCATGGTGGCGCTGGTGGGAGCGAACCTCGGCGCCGGCCAGCCCGAACGCGCGCGCCGCATCGCGCTGGTCGGCGGCGCGATTGCCTTTGCCATCGGCGAGACCGTGGGCCTCACCGCTGCGCTGTGGCCCGAGGCCTGGTTGCGGCTGTTCGGCAGCGACGAGCGCATGCTGGAGACCGGCGCGCAATACCTGCGCATCGCGGGCCCGTTCTACGGTTTCTTTGCCATGGGCATTGCGCTGTATTTTGCCTCGCAGGGCGCGGGGCGCCTGAAATGGCCGCTGCTGGCCGGCGCCCTGCGCCTGGCCGTCTATGCCGGCCTGGGCTGGGCGGCACTGATCTTCACCGGCTCGCTCAGCGCCTTCTTTGCGCTGGGCGCGGCGGCCATGGCCGCCTATGGCCTGCTCATCTTCTGGTCTGTGGCGTCGGGCAGCTGGTTTGCCAATGCCAGGCGATAAGGCTGCGCGTGGTTCTTTGCCACCGCTGGGCGGCGGGTGGCCGTGTTTTTTTAGCGGCTAAAAATCACCCAGCGGCATTGAGCGTCGACATGTCAACCACAAAGCGATATTTCACATCGCTCTTGAGCATGCGTTCATAGGCGGTGTTGATCTGCGCCATCGGTATCGCTTCGATGTCCGAGACAATGCCATGCGCGGCGCAGAAATCGAGCATTTCCTGGGTTTCGGCAATGCCGCCGATCAGCGATCCCGCGAGGCGGCGGCGCTTCATGATCAGGCTGAACACCGTGGGGCTGGGATGGGCCGTGGCCGGCGCGCCGACCAGCGTCATGGTGCCGTCGCGCTTGAGCAAGGCCAAAAAGGGGTCGAGGTTGTGGGAGACCGCGACGGTGTTCAGGATGAAGTCAAAGCTGTTGCTGTGCGCGGCCATCTGCGCCGGGTCCCTGGAGACCACGACTTCGCTGGCCCCCAGGCGCAGCGCGTCCTCGGCCTTGCCCGGCGAGGTGGTGAACAGCACCACATGCGCGCCCATCGCGGCGGCGATCTTCACGCCCATGTGGCCCAGTCCGCCCAGACCGACGATGCCGACCTTCTGGCCCGGGCCGACCTGCCACTGGCGCAGCGGCGAGTAGGTGGTGATGCCGGCGCACAGCAGCGGTGCGACCGCCGCCAGATCGGCCTGGGCATGGGACACGCGCAGCACGAATTTCTCGTGCACCACGATGTGGTCGGAGTAGCCGCCCAGCGTGTTCGCGCGCGACTTCTGCTCGGGGCTGTCATAGGTGCCCGTGAAGCCGTTCTCGCAGTACTGCTCCAGGCCCTCGGCGCACGATGCGCAATGCTGGCAGCTGTCGACCATGCAGCCCACGCCGACGATATCGCCGACCTGGAACTTGGAGACCGCTTCGCCAATGGCGCGCACCCGCCCGACGATCTCGTGGCCGGGAACGCAGGGATAGGTTGCCGGCCCCCATTCGCTGCGGGCGGTATGCAGATCGGAGTGGCAGACGCCGCAATGCAGTATGTCTATGGCCACATCGCGCTGCTCGGGCGTGCGGCGTTCAAAGGTGAAAGGCGCCAGCGGCGTGGTCGCAGAGCGGGCTGCGTAGGCATGGGTGAGGGTCATGGGGTCGTGGTCCTTGAAGGTGGTGATGGGCAGGTGCGTCATCGCGCTCTTCGAGCTCGCGCCATGCCATGCGCTTTCGGGCTGTGGCAACTACCTATGCCCGTGTCACGGTAGCGCAACATTCGACTTCTAACCTTCGCCCTTGCCGCCGGGTGTAGGACAAGAGCGTCTTCCACCCGCGCATCGCTGGCTCCCCGGCGATCGCGGCCGCGCTGTCTATTCATTCTCAAATATAACAATCCAGCCTCCGAGGGATATCTGCAATGCAAGCAAAAACCGCCGCCATGATCGCTGGCGCCGTGGCCTCCATGGCCTTCACCGGCCAGGTCTTCGCCCAGTCCAACGTCACCATCTACGGCATTGCCGACAACGGCGTGGAAATCCTCAACAACGCCTCGGCCGCGGCCGGCGGCGGGCGCTCGCTGACGCGCCTGAGCTCGGGCAACCTGTCGGGTTCGCGCCTGGGATTTCGCGGCGCCGAAGACCTGGGCAGCGGTCTCAAGGCGGTTTTCATTCTCGAGGCCGGCATAGGTCTGGACACCGGCACGTCGCTGCAGGGCGGGCGCATGTTCGGCCGCCAGGCCTTGATCGGCCTGCAGGGCCCATGGGGCAATCTGTACCTGGGGCGCCAGAACAGCATGATGCTGGAGTGGATGAGCAAGTACAACACCATGGACAACGCGACCTGGTCGGCCAAGGTGCATGACGGTGCCTTCTCGGATCGCATGGACAACGCCATCAAGTACACGCAGAAGTTCGGCAGCGTGGAAATGGCCACCTACTACAGCACCAACTACAACGGCCAGGAATCTTCCGATAGCGCCAAGATCGGCCGCCAGTACGGCCTGGGCGCGCAGTACCGCGGCGAAGGCTTCAGCATGGCCGCGCTGTATGACCAGAAGCAGGGCACGACGCTGGCCACCAAGGACAACGCCGACAAGCACCTGACGCTGGGCGCGCGCTACAAGTTCGGCAAGGCCGAAGTGCTGGGCGGCTACCTGATGCGCAGGCAGGAAGCCGCGGGCGCAGCCGATGTGCGCACCAACATGGCCTGGATTGGCGGCAGCTACCAGGTCACGGGTCCGCTGCAGCTGAGCGCGTCCGTCTATCACACCGATCGCAAGAACTCCAGCCAGGACCCGACTTCCGTGATCGCGATGGCCAAGTACGCGTTGTCCAAGCGCACCGACCTGTACCTGATTGCCTCCTATGCCGCGAACAAGGACAACGCCAGCCAAGCCCAGACGCTGGGCGTGAACGGCTTCGGCACCAACGTCGCCGCAGGCAAGAACCAGTTCGGCACCATGGCGGGCATCCGCCACGCGTTCTGATGCGCATGGGCCAAGCACAGGGCACGGCGATCTTGGTTGAAGGACTGACGCATCGCTTTGGCAGCCACACCGTTCTGGACGGCATCGACCTGCGGCTTGCGCCCGGCCAGGTGCTGGCGCTGCTGGGCCCGTCGGGCTGCGGCAAGACCACGCTGCTCAAGCTGCTGGCCGGCCTGACGCCCGTCGCCGACGGCCACGGCCGCATACGGCTGGGCGAGACACTGGTCGCGGGCGAAGGGCGGTTCGTGCCGCCGGAAAAGCGCGGCCTGGGCATGGTGTTCCAGGACTATGCGCTGTGGCCGCACATGACGGTGGGCAAGAACGTGGCGTTTGCGCTGGAGATGCGCGGCGTAGCCGGCCACGAGCGCGCCAGCCGCATGGAGCGCGCGTTGGAAATCGTCGGCCTCAAGGGCTTTGCCGACCGCCAGCCGTCCAGCCTGTCGGGCGGGCAGCAGCAGCGCGTGGCACTGGCCCGGGCCGTCGTGGCCGAGCCGCAGCTGCTGCTGTTTGACGAACCGCTGTCGAATCTGGACCGCGATCTGCGTGAAAGCCTGTGCCATGAGATCGGCCTGCTGCTGCGCAGCATGGGAACCACCGCGGTCTATGTGACCCACGACCAGGAAGAGGCATTTGCGCTGGCCGACAGCGTGGCCGTGATGCACGCCGGGCGCATACAGCAGCTGTCCAGCCCCGAGCAGCTGATGCACGCGCCCGAAAGCGCGCTGGTTGCAGACTTCCTGCAGCTGGGCAATGTGCTGCATGCCGAGGAAATCCCGCCGGCCTGGCGCGTGCCGGCGAATGCGCTGGCGCGCGGCCATCAGCACGCGCACCTGTTCATTCCGCAGCAGGCGCTGCGCCTGGGCAGCGACCCGCAGGCCGCCTTGCGCGCCCAGGTCGTCTCGCAGCGCTATCGCCATGGCCGCTTCATCACCCATGTGAAGACCGGCGCCAATTGCAAGGGCTTGCGCTTCACCACGCCGCAGCGCCTGGCCAGCGACGAAGTCGTTGACCTGTGCCTGGACTGGGACGCGCTGCGCTGGCTGCCCAAGGCCGCCTGACGCCCGCCCTTCTCGGCCGTTTTCAAGAACCAAAACAACACCCATGAAAAATACCCGTTCCCTGAGCGCCCTGGCCCTTGTCGCGGCCTCGCTATGGACCCTGCCCGCGGCGCATGCGCTGACCATCTACAGCGCCGGCCCGGGCAAGCTGATCGACACCCTGGCCGCCGATTTCAAGGCCAGGACCGGCGTGGCCGTGGACGTGTTCCAGGCAGATACCGGCAAGGTCATGGCGCGCCTGCAGGCCGAAGCCACCAACCCGCGCGCCGACGTGGTGATCTCCGCGTCATGGGACAGCGCCCAGGACCTGGACCGCCGCGGCCTGCTCGTGGCGCATGACAGCGCCAATGCCCTCAAGGTCGCGCCGCAATACCGCCAGCCCAACTATGTGGCCCAAGGGCTGTCGGTGCTGTCCATTGTCTGGAACACCCGGAGCGGCACGCCGCGCCCCGGCGACTGGAGCGACCTGACCGCGCCCGCGTTCAAGGACAAGGTCACCATGCCCGACCCCGCGCAGTCGGGCGCGTCGCTGGACTTGTTGTCGGCGCTGCAAAAGCGCCAGAGCGACAAGGCCTGGGAGCTGTTTGCCCGCCTCAAGGCCAACGGCATGGTGATCTCGGGCCCCAACGCCCAGGCCATGAATCCGGTGCTGCAGGGCGCCAAGGCCGCGGTGTTTGGAGCGGTGGATTACGTCGCGCTGGGCAGCCAGGCCAAGGGCGAAAGCATAGAAGTGATCTTTCCCAGCAGCGGCACCGTGGTCGCGCCGCGGCCGATGATGGTGCTCAAGTCGTCCAAGGCCCAGGACGATGCGCGCAGGTTCATTGACTTCGTGCTGTCGCCCGAAGGCCAGGCGCGCGTCGCCGAGGCCTATCTGATTGCGGCGCGCGACGATGTCGCCGCCAGGCGCATGAAGCTCAAGGAAATCAAGCTGCTGCCCGAGCCGCAGGGCAATGAGAACCACGCCTCGCGCGCCGCCCTGCTGCACCGCTTCTCCACCCTGTTCGGGCGGCGGTGATGGCCACGCCTCGCCTTGCGCTGGGTGCGTCGGCCGTCGCCGCGGGCACCACGGCGGCGCTGCTGGGGCTGGTGGCGCTGCCGCTGGCCTTTGTGCTGCTGCAGGCCATCTATCCCGATCTGGCCAACGGCTCGCTGGCCGCACCGCTGTCGCATCTGCGCGCGCTGTTTGCCGATGAAGCGCTGATCGAGCTGACGCTCAACACGCTGCGCCTGGGCGCGAGCGTGGTGTTGCTGAGCGCGCTGATCGGCATTCCGCTGGGCGCCGTGCGCGGCCTGTTCCAGCTGCCGTTTGCCGCGCTGTGGGACTTGCTGTTCCTGATCCCGTTCATGATTCCGCCCTACATTGCGGCGCTGGGCTGGATCATGACGCTGCAGCCCAACGGCTACGCAGAGCAGCTGCTCGGGCTGCGCGCCGCGCCGTTCCTGTTCTCGTTTCCCGGCGTGGTGTTCGTCATGACGCTCAACGTCTTTCCCGTGGTCTATTTCGCGGTCTCGCGCACGCTGGCGAGCACCGGCTCGCGCCTGGCCGACGTGGGGCGCGTATGCGGCGGCGGCCCCTGGAAATGCTTTTTCCGCATCAGCCTGCCCCTGGCCCTGCCCGGCATTGCCGCCAGCTTGCTGCTGGTGTTTGCCATGGCGATCGAGGAGTACGGCACGCCCGCGGCGCTGGCCGCCAACGCCGGCTTCTTTGTGCTGGTCACGGGCATAGAGCGGCGCTTTTCCGACTGGCCCATCGATCTGCCCGGCGCCTCGACGCTGTCCGTGGTGCTGGTGCTGCTGGCGATGCTGGCGTTCTGGCTGCAGCGGCGCCTGCTGGGCCGGCAGGTGTTCGAGACCACCACCGGCAAGCCGGGCGACACCACGCTGCGCCCTCTGGGCGCCTGGCAATGGCCGGTCACGGCCTGGTTCGCGGGCGTGGCCCTGGTCGCCACAGTGACGCCGCTGGCGGCCATCATTGTCACCGCCTGCTCCAAAACGCTGTCGGGCGGACTGGCGCCGGACAACTTCTCGTTTGGCCATTTCACGGCAATCTTCTCCAGCGGTGAAACCGCCTTGCGGGCGCTGGCCACCAGCGCCGCGCTGGGCCTGGGCACGGCGCTGGTCACGGGCGTGCTGGGCCTGCTGGTTGCCTACTGCGTGGTCAAGACCTCGATGCGCGCGCGCGTGCTGCTGGATGCGCTGTCCATCATGCCCAATACCCTGCCCGGCATTGTCGTTGCCGTGGGCCTGATACTTGCCTGGAACCAGCCGTTCTGGCCGGGAACGCCGTACAACAGCTGGATCATCCTGCTGCTGGCCTACTGCTGCCTGCTGATTCCCTATCCGGTGCGCTACGCGACAGCCGCGCTGTCCCAGATAGGCGACAACATGGAAGCCGCAGCGCGCGTGCACGGCGCAAGCCTGCTGCAGATGCTGGCGCGCGTGCTGCTGCCGCTGATGCTGCCCAGTCTGCTGGCGTCCATGCTGCTGGTGTTTGCCGTGGCTTCGCGCGAACTCGTGGCCTCGCTGCTGCTCGCGCCCACGGGAATCCAGACCACCTCGCTGTTCATCTGGCGCCAATTCGAGCAGGGCTCGGTGGGCCAGGGGATGGCAATGAGCGTGGTGACCATTCTGATGACCACCACGCTGATGGTCGCGGTCACGACCTGGCAGTCACGGCGCTAGCCCGGCGCTGCGCGAAAGTGTGGTGACGATCGAATCGCGGCTGCGGCACGGGCAAGTCGCGGCGCGATGAATTCCCGGGCGGCGCGCCCTGGCCGAGAGTTGCGCCGCCTCCACCAAACGATGAAAGTTGCAGGCGGCACGCCAGCCGCTGCGCGCCGCCGCTCAAATCGGCGGCAGCAGCTCCCCGTCCGGCAGGCGCACGAAAAAGCGCTTGTCGATCAGCACGTTCCTGGCGGTTTCCACCACGATGGCCGTGCCCGGGTCGGCTTCGCCCGCCACGTAGGAGGCGTAATAGGCAATGTTGGGAATCGGCGGCGACGCCGGCAGGCAGCGCAGCTCGCCGCTGGCCAGGTGCTCGCGCAGCACCGGCAGGGGCAAGACCGCGATGGCATGGCCTTCGCGCACCAGGCGCAGCATCAGCGACAGTGAATTGCAGGAGTTGATGCCTTCGAACTCGACGTTGGCGCTGCGCAGCCACTGGTGCACGATGGAGTTCAGCGTCGAGGGTGGGGAGTTGGTCACCAAGGGCCATTGGGCGGCGATTTTTGGCGTGAACGGCGCGTCCGGCAGCGCCATTTCACTGGCCGCAATCCAGGCGAAATCCACCCAGCCGAGCAGCTGGTCGACCACATGCGCGGCGGAGCCGGAATAGGTGTGCAGCGCCACATCGATTTCGCGCTTGCGCAGCTTCTCGCGCAGCACGCTGCCGACATCGATGGTGATTTCCACCACCAGCCGCGGATGCCGGCGCTTCAACTGGCGCAGGATTTCCGACAGCGCCACCATGGCCGTGGACTCGTCCGAGCCCAGGCGCAGCACGCCTTCCAGCGGCGGGCCCAGCCGGCCCATGCGCTCGAAATCCTGGGCCGCGGCCAACACCCTTTCGGCCAGCGTCACCGCATCGCGGCCCTCGTGCGTGAGCTGCACGCGCTGATTCTGCCGCGTGAAAAGCTGCATGTTCAGCGCCGCTTCAAGCTCCTTGATGCGACTTGAAATCGCCGGCTGGCTGAAATTCAGGTGCTCGGCCGCGGCATGGATGCTTCCCAGCTTGGCCGCCCAGAAGAAGGCTTCGATTTGTCTCAGGGTTGACCGCATGATTCAGAAATCTTATCAACTATTGCTCAAATAAGGCGTTTTTCTTGCACAACACGCGCTGATAGATTGGTGGCTCATTCAATTTTCTTTGCAAGCCATGTACGTACTCAATGCCCTGCCCCAGCCCGTGGACCCCGAGTTGCTTTCGTTGCTGGTGCAGGCCGAGCCCGCTGTCATCGGCCACTTTCGCCACACCGGCTTCGTCAGCCCGGCGATCAAGGCGCATTTCCAGGATCGTCGCGTGGCCGGCACCGCCGTGACCGTCTGCGCGCCCGCCATGGACGGCGCCATGGTGCACTATGCGGTCGGCCAGGCCCGCCCCGGCGACTTCCTGGTCATAGACCGCTGCGGCGACGAGTCGATTGCCGCGCTGGGCGGCGCCGTGGCCTATGCGGCGCGCGCCGCGGGCGTGGTGGGAATCATCGTTGACGGCCTGGTGACCGATCTGGCCGAGCTGCGCCAGTACGGCGTACCGGTCTGGTCGCGCGGCACCTCGGCCGTCACCGTCAAGACCCTGGGCCTGGGCGGCGAGTTCTGCGGGCACGTAAGTTGCGGTGGTGTGGCCGTCGTTGCCGGCGACGCCATCCTCGCGGACGAGAACGGCATCCTGGTGCTGCCCGCCGCCGACATCCAGGCCAGCGCCACGCGCGCGCTGCAGATGATGCGCGACGAAAAGAAGACGCTGGCGCGCATAGACGCAGGAGAGAAATACCCCGACATCATGGGATCGACCCAGGTGATTGAAAAAGCCATTCTGGCGGCCAAGAGCGCGGCATAGCGCACCGGCCAGCAGGCGTTCGACAGCAGACCGATTTTCCCATCCACCCTCAGGAGCTCCACCGTGCCGTCATTTCACTCCCCTTGCGCCAGGAACCTTTGCCGCCGCAGCCTGCTGGCGTTGTCATTGCTCAGCGTTGCCGCAATGGCGGGCGCGCAGCCGGCCTATCCCAAGGGACCGGTGACGCTGGTCGTGCCCTTCCCGCCGGGCGGCAGCGTGGACATGGTGGCGCGCAGCATAGGCAAGCAGCTCGGTGACGCCCTGGGTCAGACCTTCGTGGTGGACAATCGCCCCGGAGCCTCGGGCAATATCGGTGCCACCGCGGTGGCCAACGCCAAACCCGACGGCCAGACGCTGTTCGTCAGCAGCTCGGGCGTGATCACCGCCAACCAGTTCCTCTACAAACGCCCGGGCTTCGATGCGCAAAAGGATTTGACGCCGGTGATCCGCCTGGTCAATCAGCCCAACATCCTGCTGGTTCACCCTTCAGTGCCGGTCAACAGCGTGCAGGACCTGATCAAGCTGGCGAAGTCGCAGCCCGGCAAGATCAACATCGGCAACGCCGGCATAGGCACGGGCCAGGACATTGCCGCGCGCCAGTTCACTTCGGCCGCCGGACTCGACATGCTGCATGTGCCCTACAAAGGCGGTGCGCCCGCAATGAACGATCTGCTGGGCGGGCAGATCCAGGTGATGTTCGAGACTTCGCCCACCGCCCTGCCCTACGCCAAGGAGCGCAACGGCAAGCTGCGCGCAGTCGCCATCACCAGCGCCACGCGCTCGCCGCTGGTGTCCGACCTGCCCACCGTGGCCGAGTCCGGCGTGCCCGGCTTCGACTCGATCACCTGGATTGGCCTGACAGCGCCGGCCGGCACGCCGCCGGCCATCATCGCGCGGCTCAATTCCGAACTCAACAAGGCCCTCAAGGGCGAGATGGGCAGGAAGTTCGCCGAGTTCAGCCTGGACCCGATTGGCGGCACGCCGCAGGACATGGCGGAGATGATGCGCAAGGACTCGGCCAACTACGGAGCGATTCTCAAGGCTGCGGGCGTGGAGCCGCAGTAAGCGCGATTGCAACGAAAGGCCAGCATGCAATACGTCCATCTCGGCAATTGCGGACTCGAGGTGTCCAGGATCTGCCTGGGCACGCTGAATTTCGGCTCGCCCGCGTGGCGCTCGTGGATTCTCGATGAGCAGGGCTCGCGCCCGCTGTTTCGCCAGGCCGTGGAGCTGGGAATCAACTTCTTCGACACCGCCGATACCTACTCGGGCGGCGAATGCGAGGTGGTCACGGGCAAGCTGCTCGCGCAGTTCTTCCCGGGCAGCCGGCGCGAGGAGGCGGTGATTGCCACCAAGGTGTTCAACCCGGTCGACATGGCTTTCGAGGGCGATGCGGCCGCCGATTTTCGCCGCCGCCCCAACAAGGACGGCCTGGGCCGCAAGCGCATACTGCATGCGGTCGATGCATCGCTGCAGCGCCTGGGCGTGGACTATATCGATCTCTACCAGATTCACCGCTTCGACCCGAACACGCCGCTGGAGGAATCGCTTGAAGCCCTGCACGACGTGGTCAAGGCCGGCAAGGTGCGCTATCTGGGAGCAAGCAGCATGTGGGCCTGGCAGTTCGCCAGGATCCAGCAGACCGCGCGCGAGAACGGCTGGAGCCGCTTCATCAGCATGCAAAACCACTACAACCTGGTCTATCGCGAGGAAGAGCGCGAGATGATTCCGCTGTGCCAGGACCTGGGCGTGGCGCTGCTGCCCTGGAGCCCGCTGGCGCGGGGCTTTCTCGCCTCGTCCGGCGACAAGCCCGGCACTTCGGCGCGCGCCGCCGCAGACCAGACCACGCAGCGCTTTTACGGCCGTGAGGCCGATCTCATCACGCGTTCGCGCCTGCATGTGCTGGCGGCTGAAAAAGGCGTGAGCGCCGCAACGCTGGCCTATGCCTGGCTGCTGCACAAGGGCGTGACCTCGCCGATTGCCGGAGCCAGCAAGCCCGAGCAGATCGAGGAGGCGGTGCGCGCCACTTCGGTGACGCTCACGCCCCAGGAAGTCGCGCAGCTCGACAGCGGCTACGAGCCGCGCCCCGTGCTGGGGCACAGCTAGCCGCGGCGCTCGGCGCCCACCTATTTTTTTCGTTTTCTCCACGTGGATTGCCCGATCCGCGTGGCGGCGCTCGCGCGCCGCATTTCCCTCTTCACCAGGAGACAAAGCATGGCCACCTCTCACCATCTTCAAGGCATCTACTCGCCTGTTCTGACGCCATTCAAGGCCGATCTTTCGCCCGACAGCGCCGAGTTCGTGCGCCATTGCCAATGGCTGCTGGGCCAGGATGTGGGACTGGCGGTGTTCGGCACGAACTCGGAGGCCAACTCGCTGTCGGTCGGTGAACGCAAGCAGCTGCTTGACGCCCTGCTGGAATCCGGTGCGCCGCCCGCGCGTCTGCTGCCCGGCACCGGCTGCTGCGCGCTGAGCGACACGGTGGAGCTCACGCGCCACGCCACGGCCGCGGGCGTGGGCGGCGTGCTGATGCTGCCGCCGTTCTACTACAAGGGCGTCTCCGACGACGGGCTGTTTCGCAGCTACGCCGAAGTGATAGAGCGCGTGGGCGACAGCCGGCTGCGCGTTTATCTGTACCACATCCCGCCCGTGGCCCAGGTGGCCATCAGCCTGGCGCTGATAGAGCGCCTGCTCAAGGCCTATCCCGGCACGATTGCCGGCATCAAGGACAGCTCGGGCGACTGGAGCAATACCGAGGCCGTGCAGCGCGAATTCGGCGCGCAGGGCTTCGATGTGTTTGCCGGCAGCGAAGTGTTTTTGCTGCGCACGCTGCGCGCCGGCGGCGCGGGCTGCATCACCGCCACGGGCAATGTCAACCCGGCGCCCATGGTGGCGCTGTTCAACAGCTGGCGCGAAGAAGGCGCCGATGCCCGGCAGGCCGCGCTGGACGCCACGCGCGCCATCTTCCAGCAGCACAACATGATTCCCGCCATGAAGACCGCGGTCGCGCGCTTCAGCGGCGTCGATTCATGGCGCACGCTGCGCCCGCCGCTGACGGCGCTGTCCGGCGCGCAGGAAAGCGCGCTCGCGGCTGCGCTGCAAGGCCACGGCTTCCAGATGGAAGGGGTCAGCGCATGAGCCAGACGCAACTTGCGGGCCTGCCCGTGCACCAGCTGTCGCGCATGATTGCGCAGCGCGAGATCTCGCCGCTCGAACTGGTGGATTCCTGCCTGCAGGGCATTGCGCGGAACGAACCGCAACTGCAGGCCTTTGTCGCCGTCCATGCCGACGACGCCCGCCTGGCGGCGCAGGCGGCCGAAGCCGCGATCTGCGCCGGCCATGCGGTCGGGCCGCTGCACGGCATTCCGATTGCGCTCAAGGACCTGATAGAAATCAAGGGCCAGGTCTTCACCGGCGGCAGCCAGGCCTTCAAGGACCGCCTGGCCACGCGCAGCGCCACGCTGGCGCGCAAGCTGATTGCGCAAGGCGTGATTGTGCTGGGCAAGACGCATACCGTGGAATTCGCCATGGGCGGCTGGGGCACCAACACGCTGCGCGGCACGCCCTGGAACCCCTGGGACATGCACCTGCAGCGCACGCCCGGCGGCTCGAGCAGCGGCTCGGCCGTGGCCGTCGCCGGGCGCCTCGTGCCCTGGGCCGTGGGCACGGACACCGGCGGCTCGATACGCATGCCGGCCTCGTGGTGCGGCATCACCGGCCTGAAGACCACCATAGGGCGCATCAGCGGCCACGGCATACAGCCGCTGAGCCCCACGCTCGACACCCCCGGCCCCATGGCGCGCTGCGTCGAAGATGTGGCCTTGCTGTATGCCGCGATGCAGGGCCGGGACCCGCTCGATCCGCTGACAACCGGGCTTTCCTATGTCGATCCCCTGGCCGCGCTCAAGCGCGGCATTCGCGGCCTGCGGCTGGCGCGCATGCCCGACAGCGAGCGCAGCTATGCGTCGGCCGAGGTGCTTGCCGCCTATGACGAATCGCTGCGCGTGCTGCAGTCGCTGGGCGCCGAGATCGTGACGCTGGAGCTGCCGTTTCGCTTCGAGGACGTGGCGGCCTTCAACATGCGCATCATGGCCGCCGAAAGCTATGCGCTCTACCATGCGCTGATCGACGCGCCGGCCGCGCCGCTGGACCCCGATGTGCGCCCGCGCATCGCGGCCGGCCGCGACATCAGCGCGCGCGCCTATCTCGAAGCCATGCAGCAGCGCAGCGTGATGAAGCAGCAGTTCGCGCTGGCCATGGACGGCATCGATGCCCTGCTCACGCCCAGCACCATGACCACGGCCTTGCCGCTGACCGCGGTCGACCAGACCAAGGCGCCGGCGCATTACACGCGCTTTGGCAACTATCTGGATCTGTGCGGGCTGTCGCTGCCCAACGGCTTTGATGCGCAAGGCCTGCCGACCTCGCTGCAGATCGTCTGCCGCGGCCAGCAGGAAGACCTGGCGCTGCGCATAGGCTGGGCCTGCGAGCAGGCAACCGACTGGAACGCGCGTCTGCCCGCGGGCCTGGACTGACGCCGGCCGGCCCCATGGCTCAGGGCTTGATGCCCTGGGCCAGTTTTTCGGCAATGTCGTCAAGCACCGGCAACAGCTCGGCCACCGAATCAATCACATAGTGCGCTCCCGCAGCGCGCAGCTTGGCGGCGGCGGCTTCGCGGCGCGCCTGCTGCTCGGCCGCAGAGAGCGCATTCCATTCGTTCAGCGGCAGTCCCACGGCATTGCCGCTCACCGACACGCCCACGCTCCAGCTGCCGGCGTTGCGGCCTTCAAGTATGCCCACGTCGGTGTCGTCGACCTTGACCACCGTTGCCGGCCACCACACGCCCAGCTCGGCAAAGCAGCGGAACATCATCAGCGGCGCGGGCCGTCCCGCGCTCAGATCGCCGGCGCACACCAGGTTGTCGGGCAGGTAGCCCGCCGCGGCGGCAATCGGCGAGACGATGTCCATGATCGGCCGGTTGTAGCCCGTGGTCGAGCCTATCTTCAGGCCGCGCGCGCGCAGGGCGGCTACGGTCTGCAGCGCCCCCGGAATGAAGTCCGCGAAGTCGGCCACCACCGCGGCGTTCATCGGCGTGAACACCTCGTAGAGGTGATCGATGTCGGCATCGGTGAAGGCCCGGCCGTTGTTGCGCTGCCACTGCGCGGCGACCTCGGGCAGCAGGCTCAGCGCCTTGATATGGTCCCACTTGGCCACACCCATGGGGCCGCGCGCCTGCTCTATGCTGATCTGCATGCCGAACTGCGCGAAAAGCCGCACGAAAGCCCCCATGGGCGCGCAGGAGCCGAAGTCGAGAATCGTGCCCGCCCAGTCAAAGACGACGGCCGACAGTTCGGTACGGGAGGGTTGCTTGCTGCTCATTTTGATTCCGTTCAAAGCGATGGCTTACCAGTCGCCAAAGGTGTCTTCGGCAATGCCAAAGGCGGTGCTGGCGCCGGTGCCGCTGGTGACCAGCACCAGTCGCGTGGCATCGTCAGGCTTGTCGATCAGGCAGTCGGTGCTGGCCGACGATGGATAGATGCCGACCCAGCGCTCGGTGACGCTGGCCGTCTTGAGCTTGAGTGTGTCATGCAGATGCCGCAGGATGAGCTCGTCCACGCGCTGGTCGGCAAACGGTTCGGGCGCGGCGCTGTAGTGGTGGGAATCGCCGACCACCAGCGAGCCGTCGGCGCTTTGCACGACGATCAGATGGATGCCGTTGTCCAGCGCCTGGGCCTCTTCCTGCTGCAATTGCGCCAGCAGCGCCGCGGCCGCGGGCAGCTTGCTGTAGCCGTGGTAGCGCACCAGGCTCAGGTCGGCCATGACCGAGCCCGGCAGCTTGAAACCCGGCTCGGGCATCACGCGCAGCATGTGCAGCTGGCACAGCCGCAGCTGGTGCGGCGCAAGGCGCTCGGCAAACAGGCCGTTGAGGTCGGTATTGGTGCAGACGACCACGCGCTCGGCATGCAGCAGGCTGCGCGCGGTGCGCACGCGCGGCGTGGCGACTTCAAGCACCGCCTCGCCAAAGCGAAACGCCACGCCATGCGCCCGGGCCAGCCATTGCGCCAGCAGGCCGATGGCCGTGCGCGACTCCACGCGCATCTCGTGCGGGCTGTAGAGCACGCCCTGGGCGCCGTCAAGCTGCAGCACCGGCGCGCGCCGCGCGGCTGCGTGCACATCAAGCAGTTCGCAGTCCTGGCCCATCTCGGTGGCCATGAATTCCTCGAGCACCTTGAGCGCCTGGGGGCGAAAGGCCGTGAGGTACAGGCCATGGTGCAGCGCTTCAATGCCCGCCTGGGGCGCGACTTCGCCCCAGATCTCGCGCGCCCGGCGCGCGCGCCGCCAGGTGTCGCCCGCGCCCTGGCCGGTCACGGTGATGAAGCCGAAGTTGCGTATCGAGGCGCCCACGCAGGCCGCGTCGCGCTCGACCACGCAGACCTTGAGGCCGCGCCGGGCGGCCGTATAGGCATGGGCCAGGCCGACAATGCCGGCGCCGACCACGATCAGATCAAATGTGTCAGGGGAATTCATGGCTTCGGTAGGGAAAAGGAAATACGCCAGCCGGCTCATCGCGCCGGCGCCCGCCAGACCTGGGTGCGGCGATCGACCAGCCTGCCCGCGGCCAGGTAAAGCAGCGTGACCACGCCCGAGGTCGCGGCAATCAGCACCGCCATGGCCGCGGCCTGGCCGGTCTCGCCGGCCTCGTCCAGATTGAGAATGGCCACCGACGCCAGCTTGGTGTCGGGCGAGTACAGGAAGACCACGGCCGAGATGGTGGTCATCGCGCTGATGAAGAAGTAGCGCGAGACATCGAGCAGCACCGGCAGGCAGATCGGCAGCGTCACGCGCCAGAACGTCTTGTACAGCGGCACCTTGAGCGAGGCAGACACCGCCTCGAACTCGGCATCAAGCGCCTTGAGCGCCGTGACGACGGTCAGATGGCCGGTGGTGTAGAAATGCACCACGGTGCACAGCACCATCAGCGGCAGCGTCTGGTACAGCCCGCCCAGCGGGTTGCCCGGTGCGTTGAAGAAGAAGATGTAGCCCAGGCCCAGCACCAGTCCGGGCACGGCCATGGGCAGCATTGCCATCAACCGCACCACGGGCCGCAGCATGTCCAGGCCGCGCGTCTTCTCCAGCAGATAGGCGCCGACAAACACCACCAGCGTGCCTATCACCGCCGTGCTGGCCGCGAGCTTCAGGCTGTTGATCAGCGCCTGGCCCAGCTCGGCATCGACCAGGCCCGAGACGTAGTGGTTCAGGCTGGGCGCCAGGTTGTAGGGCCACAGCGTGGCAAACGAGGCAAACACCGCCATGCCGAACATCGCCAGCACCAGGCCGACAATCAGCAGGCAGTAAAGCGTCATGGCCGCGTCGAAGCCGCGCGACGGCCTGGGCACCAGCGCCACGGCGCGCGCCGTGAGCGTCGCGGTCTGCTTGCGCTGCACCCACCAGTCAATGGCGAAAGTCAGCACGGCGGGCGCCAGCAGCAGCAGCGCCACCACCGCGCCGCGCTGGAAGTCGTGCTGGCCTATGACCAGCTTGAAGACATCAGTGGCCAGCACATTGAAATTGCCGCCCACCACCTTGGGAATGCCGAAGTCGGTGATCACCAGCGTGAAGCACACCAGGCCGGCGGAGATCAGGCCGTACCTGGCGCCCGGCAGCGTGACGGTGAGGAACTTGCGCACGCTGCCCGTGCCCAGCGCATCGGCGGCCTCGTACAGGCGCGCGTCGGCCAGCGACAAGGCCGTCACGAGAATCATCAGCACATGCGGAAAGACCGCAAAGCACTCGGCCAGCACGATGCCCGGTGCGCCGTAGATGCCCTCGAAACCCAGGCCGAGCCAGAAGTCCTTGGCCACGCCCTGGTTGCCGAACCAGTAGATCAGCGAGATTGCCGACAGCAGCGAAGGCGCGAGCAGCGGCAGCAGCATCACGGTGCGCAGCAGGGGCTTGGCCGGCATGCAGCTGCGCGTGAGCGCATAGGCAAAGGTGAAGGCCAGCGGCAGCACGATGGCCGTCACCAGCAGCGAGACCCAGATGCTTTGCCAGAGGCTGGTCAGCAGCGCCGGCGAAGCCAGATAGGCACAAAAGGCGCCGAATGCCGAGACCGCCGCGCCCTCGGGCTGCTGCAGCGCCTTGGACAGGATCAGCAGCAGCGGCGCCACCAGGCCGACGCCCAGCAGCAGCACCACGCCCAGCAGGCCCAGGTCACCCACGCGGTCGTTCCAGTGCACCCGCTGGCGCAGGGGCGCCATGCGTCCGGCCGCCGCCGCGGCGTTCATGCGCCCGCTCCCGCGGGAAAGACGCGCAGCCGGTCGGCGCGCAGCGCGAAGCTCACGCGCGCGCCTTCGCGCACGCCGAATTCATCCATCTGGTTGAGCGAATACTGCAATTGCAGGGGCTGACCCGCCAGGCCCTCGACATCCACCTCGGCCAGGCAGTTGCCGCCCAGAAACTCGATGTGGCGCACCGTGCCCGCGCAACGCAGCGGGTCGTCCAGGGCAATGCCGCCCACCACCCGGTCCTCGGGCCGCAGGTACAGCGATACCGCGCTGCCCGGCAGGAAATCGGCGCCGGCTTCGGAAGTGCAGTGCAGGCGCTTGTCGCCGCAGCGAAACCAGTGCTTGCCTTCAGCCACGGCCTGCAGGCGATTGACCTTGCCGACGAAGTCGGCGACAAAGGGCGAAGCCGGCTCGCGGTACACCTGCAGCGGCGTGCCCACCTGCTCGATCACCCCGTGATTCATCACCACGATGCGATCGGCCACCGACAGCGCCTCCTCCTGGTCGTGGGTCACCATGATGGTGGTCACGCCCAGGCGGCGCTGCAGCGAGCGCAGCTCGTTGCGCAGGTGGCCGCGCACGGTGGCGTCCAGCGCCGACAGCGGCTCGTCAAGCAGCAGCAGGCCGGGCGAAGTGGCCAGCGCCCGCGCCAGCGCAATGCGCTGCTGCTGGCCGCCGGACAGCTGCGCCGGGTATTTGCCGCCGCTGGCGCCCAGGCCCACCAGGTGCAGCAGTTCATCGACCCGCGACGCGATGGAAGCGCGCGACTGCCGCCCGTTGACCAGCCCGTAGCCCACGTTCTGCGCCACGCTCAGGTTGGGAAACAGCGCATACGACTGGAACATGATGCCGTAGTCGCGCTCGCCCGCGGGCGCGGTGGAAATGTCGAACCCGCCCTGCACGATGCTGCCCGAGGTCTGGGTCTCCAGCCCGGCAATGATGCGCAGCAGCGTGGTCTTGCCGCAGCCCGAGGGCCCGAGAAAGCAGACAAACTCCCCCTTGCGGATGTTCAGATCGATGCCTTGCAGCGCGGTGAACGCGCCAAAGCGCTTGTGGATGCCGCGCAGCGCGAGGTAGGAGTCGTCCATGGTGCTTACTTCTTGGCTTCGCTCTTGCTGTCGTAGCGCCTGGACCACTCGACCAGGGTCGCATCGCGGCTGGCCGCGGCCTTGTCGAAATCAAGCTTGATCAGGCGCGACTCGTAGTCGTCTGGAATGCCGGCAAGCTTGGGCGCGATGCCGGGCTGGGCGGTGATGGCGAAGTTCTTGCCGTAAAGGCGCATCGCGTCCTTGGACGAAGCCCAGTTGGCGAGCTTCCTGGCGGCTTCCAGCTTCTTCGTGCCCTTGTAGATGGCGAAACCCTCGAGGTCCCAGCCCAGGCCTTCCTTGGGAAACACCAGCTCGATGGGCGCGCCCTTGGCCTTGTTGGTGTGGCCGCGGTATTCAAACGAGATGCCGGCCACGTATTCGCCGGCCGCCGCCATGTTGCAGGGCTTGGAGCCGGAGTGGGTGTACTGCGCGATGTTCTGGTGCAGCGCATCCATGTACTTCCAGCCGCCGCCCTTGCCGCCTTCGTCGCCCCACAGCTGCAGCCAGGAAACCACGTCGAGATAGCCCGTGCCCGACGAGGCCGGGTTGGGCATCACCACCTGGCCCTTGAACTCGGGCTTGGTCAGATCCTTCCAGGTGGTGGGAATGGCGATGTTGCGCTTCTTGGCCTCGACGGTGTTGAAGCACACCGTGGCGCCAAAGACGTTCATGCCGAACCAAGCCGGCGGATTCTTCTTGTCGCGGTAGGCCGGCATGATGGCGTCGATGTTCAGCGGCGCATAGGGCTCGAGCATGCCATTGCGGTCAAACAGCGCCAGGCTGGTGGCGGCCACGCCCATGACGACATCGGCCTGGGGGTTGGCCTTCTCGGCCAGCAGCTTGGCGGTGATCACGCCGGTGGAGTCGCGCACCCACTTGATCTCGATGTCGGGATGGGAGGCCACGAAGGCCTCCTGATAGGCCTTGAGCTGGTCGGTTTCCAGCGCCGTATAGACCACCAGTTGCTGCTTTTGCGCGAAAGCCGGCGCGGCAAGCATGACGGCGAAAGTGACGGCGAGGATCTGCCGGGCTGCATATTTCATGGGGCTGCTCCAAGTGTTGAACGCATCGAACTTTGGCTGGCGCACATGTCATCCCTGTGACATTTTTCTCAAGCAAAATGCAGGCCATGATTTGTAGATTGTTTGTTGTAGATCGTAGACAATCTGCAAAACTTGATTCTTGAGAGGCAGCCCATGACCGTTTCCAGCTCCATCAACGACGCCATTGCACAACTGCAGGGCAATTCGCTCGCCGGTTTGGTGCACAACGAAGTCGAGCGCATGATCCTGGCCGGCGAGCTGCAGCCCGGCGCCAAGCTGACGGAGTCGACCATTGCCACGCAGCTGGGCGTATCGCGCGGGCCGGTGCGCGAAGCCTTTCGCATGCTCGACGAGGCCGGCCTGGTGCGCAGCGAAAAGAACCGCGGGGTTTTCGTGCGCGCCATTGCCCTGGATGAAGCGCTGGAAATCTTCGAGCTGCGCGCCGTGATGGAGATGTATATCGGCCGCAAGCTTGCCCAGACCTGCACCGCGGCCCAGGCCAAGGGCTTGCGCCAGCTGGTCGACGCCATGGACGCCGCCGCCAAGACCGGCGATGCCCAGAGCTACCACCGCTTTAACCTCGAATTCCACGACCGCCTGCTGCAGCTTGCCGGAAACGCCAAGTTCGCCGCCACCTACCGCCGGCTGATCAAGGAGCTGTCGCTGATACGGCGCAAGAACCTCACGGTGGAATCCATGGTGGTCTACACGCGCGAGCACCGGCAGATCGTCAAGGCGATTGCCGCGCGCGACGCCGAGGCCGCGGGCCGCGCCATGTTCGAGCATGTGATGAACAGCCGCGAACGCACACTGCTCAACTACAGCGCGCAGCCGGACGCTGCCGCCGCGCCCGCGCGCAAGCGCGTGCTGCGCGCCACCGCCGAGGCCTGAGCATGGCCCTGCGCTTGGACGACATCGCTGCGCTGTTTACGCGCCACGGCGCCACGCAGTACAGCGGCGAGCCCGTGACCCAGACCGAGCATGCGCTGCAGACCGCGTGGTTTGCCGAGCAGTCGGGGGCGGACGCCCAGCTCATCACGGCAGCGCTGCTGCATGACCTCGGACACTTGCTGCACGACCACGGCGAGACGCCGACGGCGCGCGGCATGGACGATCTGCACCAGTTCAGCGCCCTGCCCTTTCTGCGCGGGCTGTTTGCCCAAAGAGTGCTGGACGCCATACGCTGGCATGTGGACGCCAAGCGCTATCTCTGCGCGACGCGCGCGCACTACGAGGCCGCGCTGTCGGCCGATTCCCGGCGCAGCCTGGCGCTGCAGGGCGGCGTGTTCTCGCCGGCCCAGGCGCAGGAGTTCATTGCCAGGCCGCACGCGCAGGACGCCGTGCGGCTGCGGCTGTGGGACGACCGCGCCAAGGTCAGAGACTTGCCCACGCCCGGCCTGGACCACTATCTGGCGATTGCCGCCCGCTGCCAGCTCGATGCGGGCCGGGGCCCGGCACGGCCATGAACCTGAGCGTCTTCCTGGTTCTGGCACTGCTGTTTGCCGCACTGCTGCACGCCGGCTGGAACGCCCTCATCAAATCGGGTGGCGACAAGTCGCTGGACACCGCGCTGATCCACAGCCTGGGCCTGTGCTTCGCGCTTCCCGCCGTGCTCTGGTTCGGCCTGCCCCCGGTCGCGGCCTGGCCCTTCATCGCGGCCTCGTGCCTGATCCACATTGCCTACTACGCGGCGCTGGCGGGCGCCTATCGCTACGGCGATCTGGGCCTGACCTACCCCATCATGCGCGGATCCGCGCCCCTGCTGGTGGCACTGGTGAGCGTGCTGCTGATGGACGAACAGCTCTCGGGCGCCGCCTGGCTGGGCGTGATCGTGCTGTCGGCGGGGGTGCTGCTCGTGGGACTGGCGCGCGCCGGCCAGGACAACCCCGGCCACCGCCGCAAGGCACTGGGCTTTGCGCTGGCCAACGCCTGCATCATTGCCTGCTACACGGTGATCGACGGCATGGGCGTGCGCGCCGCGGGCAATGCGTTTTCCTACGTTGCCGCGCTGTTCCTGTTTGACGGCCTGCCGTATATGGCGCTGGTGCTGTGGCGTGCGGGCCCGCGACGCGGCGCGGCCCTGCGCTACATGCGCGCGCGCGCGCCGCTGGCCCTGGTGGGTACCGCGGCTTCTCTGGGCAGCTACGGCATTGCACTGTGGGCCATGCTGCACGCGCCGGTGGCGCTGGTCGCCGCGCTGCGCGAAACCTCGGTGATCTTTGCCGCCCTGATAGGCACCTGGATACTGGGCGAACGCTTCGGCTGGGCGCGCGCCGCCGGCACCGCCCTGGTCGTCGCGGGCGTGGTGACGCTGCGCTTCAGCTGACGCCTTGATCCCGCAGCAGCGCTTGCGCCGTGCGTCATTGCGGTCCGGTCTGGTCACCCCATGCGGAACGTCACTGGGCTTTTGTTTTGCACGTCACTGAACTTGGGTTCGTGACGGACTTCTCCTCGGGCTTCTCCTCTGAAGCGGTTTGTCAAAGACATCATTCGCTGTGAACTCCGCATAGCACCAAAGTGATCGGTACAAGGTTTTTGCGCTTTGACGACGCGTGGTGCAGCGCCTGCTGCGGATTGCGGCCGAGTCGACCAATTGGGCCGCTTGTCGATCTCCAGGCTGCTGGCCGTGACCGGCTGCGTTCGACCAAAAGCAGCTCATGGAGGTGCCTGGGCAGACAACTGCTGCAAGCTGATCTGAGCCATTCATGGTCCAGGGCCAGAGCAGCAGCAACCACCAATACCGGTCATTGCACGCCGCCTGTCCTGAACGGCCGCTTCACCCTCGCAACCGGTCGCTCAAGTGCGCGGCTCGTCGCGTACCACTTCGAACAACCGCTTTTGCGCACAGCGACAGTCTCATGTCCACCCGAAGCTGACATTGCGAAATGAGTTGCGCAATCAAAAAAGTGAGCGCAAGGACCGCCTTTTTGACTGCTGCGCTTGCCTGCTACCTCGCGGTGGACATAATCAAAAAATGATATCCATTCGAATTTCTCGTCATGATGATGGTGAACGCACCATTGAAATTTGGCGTCAGGCGGTTGATGCCACTCATGACTTTCTGTCCCAGGAGGATCGCCAAGCGATTGACGCGATGGTGTGCGACTTTCTGCCTCAAGTACCGCTCTGGCTCGCTGTAGATGCCAATGATTTCCCACTGGCTTTCATGCTCATCGACAACGGGCACATGGAGGCCTTGTTCGTTGACCCCGCATACCGGGGGATGGGTATGGGTGCCATGCTGGTACGGCACGGTCTTTCGCTTCATCCCGACCTTACAACCGATGTCAATGAGCAGAATCTGCAAGCATTAGGCTTCTACGAAAAAATGGGCTTCAAGCGCACGGATCGTTCAGCGCTTGATGGACAAGGTCGACCTTATCCCCTTATTCACTTGAAATACGGCAAGCCTTAAAGGGCCGCTGATGGCCGAGAGTTCCATGTCAGTTATGTCGCCGAAAGCAGTCGCTGGCCGATCTGCCATTCAAATCGAATCTGCCATGGGGACTGCCATCGAACTCACACTCCCGGCCACAAGTGGCCGTTCAGAACTGCCGCAAACAGTCATGAGCATGCAGTACAGACAGCTGGCAATGCTCCGAGATTTCATGTGCCCGGATGGCGGGCTGTCGAAAGCTCAAACCCTGCCGGCTCACACCGGCAAGGGTTTATTTCGTGGACAAGCGCAGCGCTTAGAACGCCCAGCGTATCTTCACATTAGCCGAGTGATCGCGACTTCCGCTGCCATATTCGCCGTTGTAGCCCAGCACCAGCGCGGCGCTGCGGCTCAGTTCCATCTCGGCCTGCAGGCCCACCAGCGCCGTGTTGCGCGCCAGCGGAGCGCCGGCAACCGTGAAGCTGCTGGAGCCTTCAAACGCCATGGTGCGGTTTTCGCTCAGACCACCCCAGGCATGGCGCACCCCCAGCGAGGCACGCACACGGGTGTTCTTGCCGGCAAGCTTGAAATCGCTGTGCACACGCAGGCCCAGCGTGGTGCTGGCCAGCGTGTCACGGCTGGATTCACTGCTCAATGCGGCAAAACCGCCGCGTTCGTTGAATCGGCCGGTGCGCTGCTCACCCAAGGTGATGCCCACAAAGGGTTCCAGTCCTTGCTTGTCGTACTGGCCCATGGCGTAGCCCACTTCCGCAAACAACTGCGCAGTGTGGGCGGTGTAATCGGCTTTCAGGTTCTGCGCCAGCGCAACGACACTGCGCTCAGCCTCGATGCTGTGCCGGGTGTAGGCCAGGCCGCCGATGACGTTGACACGATTGGCGCCATGGCTGAAGCCCTTGCCCGCATACACGGCCGCACTGTAACTGGTGATGTCCGCCGAGGAACCACGGCTGTTGAGCCTCGCATCTGACTGGGTGTAGCCCACGGAGCCGCCTGCGCGCCAGCCGCTGTTGCCCACTTCTTCATCCGCCCCCAAGAACAGACCGGTGGTGGTTTGTTTGATTTCGGGGGCGTTGCTGTTGCCCTCGAGTTTTTGCCGGTGGCCCACCAGTTCGACCCAGGCAGGCAGGGCTTTGGACGATGGCAGGGCCGATGCGGGCAGTGGGCCGTTGGACTGGGCAATCGGTGCGCCGGCACGCAGGCCTGCCGTCATGTTGCTGCGCAGATGCCGCTGGCTGATGTTGGGCGCATTGGTGCCCAGCATGCTGACGCTGCGCATGATCGTGGCATGGGTGTCGCCCGAGAGGCTGGTGAACACCTGGGCCGGCGTGCCCGCGGGCAGCGACTCAACGAATCGATACAGGGGATGGGAGCTGGGCAGACTCTCCACCGCCTGGGCTGTGCCGTACTGGTTGCTGGTGTTGGCGAGGTCCGCAAACGCCATCGGGCGTGTCGGTGGCGTCACGGGCGGCGTCACGGGCGGCGTCACTGGTGGTGTGACCGAAGGCTCGACAGGAGGCGTCACCGGTGGAGTGACGGGTGGCGTCACTGGAGGGGTGACCGGAGGCTCCACTGGCGGTGTCACGGGTGGCGTCACGGGCGGTGTCACTGGAGGAGTGACCGGAGGTTCCACGGGCGGAGTGACAGGTGGTTCCACGGGCGGTGTCACTGGCGGTGTCACTGGCGGTGTCACCGGAGGCGTTACAGGGGGAGCCACCTGCTTGCGTGTCAAGGACAGCGTGACATCGTTGGCGGTGTAGCCGAGTTTCGCATCCAGGTAGGCAAAGTCCGAAGCAACCGCATCAAACCTCGAATTGCCAGCGATGCCTCCCGCAGCAGTCAAGATGGTGTAGTTTTTGCCCGTTTGAAAGTCCGTCGCCTGAACCAACTCCCGGCCCACATGCTGCACGCGCCCAGCCAGGGTGGCACTCCCTGCCACAGCAAGACGGCTGCTGGCCGTGCTGTTTGGGTCAACCTCGACATGGTAGGTGGAGCCGGACTGCATGATCAAATTGCCATCCACCGTCAAAGTGGACCGGCCGGGGGCAACGGTTGCGCCGTTTGCAACGGTAACCCCCCCCGCGGTGCCGCTCCCGCCCAGCGTGCCACCACTGTTCACCATGACATGGCCGCTGCCCAGGCGACCATTGACCAGCAAGGTGCCCGCATTGACATTGGTATTGCCCGTGAAGTCGCTGCTACCCGCCAGCGTCAGGGTGCCGGACCCCTGCTTGTCCACCCCGCCATCGCCACTGAGAATGCCGGCAAAGCTGGCACTGGCGTTGTCGGCCCCGAGGCTGAGGGTGTTGCTGGTGCCAATCAACACCGTGCCGCTACCAGTCAGGCTCGAGAGGCTGCTCGATGCGCCGAGGTTGAGAGCTGCGCCGCTCGCCAGATTGACCGTGGCATTGCTCCCCAAAGCCGCGCCGCTCAGAGCCGTGAGGCTGCCGGACGCCACATCGAACGTGCCGCTGAAAGTGTTGTTACCGCTAAGGGTCAAGTCGGACAGACCATTTTTGGTCAGCGTGCCGGCACCGGCGACGACACCGCCGAGTGTCAGATTGTTGTTGCCGGCCAGGGCCAGATTCGTGTTGGCGTTCACGTTATTGGCCAGCACCAGCGGCGCGGAGTTGTCGAGCGTCGAAGCACCGGCCACGGTGAGCGCGCCGCTGCCCAGCGATGCGCCAGTGCCGAGCGTCAACGTACCGGCGTTCAGCGTGGTGCCGCCGCTAAAGGTGTTGATGCCATTGAGGGTCAGGTTCGACGCGCCGTTCTTGATCACTCCGCCCGCGCCGCTGAGGACGCCGGCGAGGGTCAGGTTGTTGCTGCCGGTATTGCTCAGGTTGGCGCTGAGCACGAGGTTGTTGCCAAGGCTCAACGCGCTGTTGCTGTCCAGAGCCGAGGCGCCCAAAACGGTCAGGTTACCCAGGCCCAGCGCCGAGTTGCTGCCGACGGTCAGGGTGCCGGCATTCAAGCTGATGCCGCCGAGGAAGTTGTTGTTGCCGCTCAGCGTCAGGTTGGCCGCGCCGTTTTTGCTCAGGCTGCCGGCACCGTTGATCGTGCCGGCAAGCGTCAGGTCCGCCGTACCGCCAATGCCGAGGTTGCCCGCGAGATTGACCGCGTTGTTCAGCGAAACCCCGGTGCTGGCGTCCAGCGTGGTGCCGCCCGCCGCATTCAAGCTGCCGGAACCCAGCGCCGAGTTCGACGCCAGATTCAGTGCGCCGGCATTCAGCGCCACCGGGCCGAGGAAAGCGTTGTTGCCACCGAGGGTCAGGTTGGCCGCGCCATTTTTGATCAGGCCTCCGGTACCGCCAATCACGCCGTTGAGGGTCAGCGCATTGCTGCCGACCACGGTGAGGTTGCCGTTGAGCGTCGCCGCGTTGGCCAGTGTCACCGCCGCGTTGCTGTCCAGTTGCGTGCCGGCATTCGCCGTCAGCGTGCCGGTCCCCAATGCGGTATTGCTGCCGACGATGATTTTGCCGCCGTCCAGTTGCGTGCCGCCGGTATAAGCGTTGGCACCGCCCAGCACCAGCGTGCCGCTATCGAGTTTATTAAGAATGCCGCTGCCATCGATATCGGCGTTGATGCTCGCGGTCACGCCTGGATCCACGCGCAACGCAGTGGTGCCGCCGGTGCCGTTGACTGCCGTCAGTTGTCCCGCCGCACCGTTGACCACGTTGTAGCCGTCGGTGAGGAATTGCATGCCGGTGAACGCTTGCGCGCCGTTGACCGTCACCGTACCCGCCGTGCCTTGGAACACGGCGAAGTCGCCGGCCCACTGCTGATTTACCACGCCGTTGGCATCGGTCCAGTTGGTGCCGCCTGCATTCCACGTGCCGCTGCCGCCATCGACCACGCCGTTGCCAATGGTCTGACTGCCGTCCCAGTAACGGATGTTGACGTTCGGTGCCGACACTTGAATGTTGATTTGATTAGCCACGCCGGTCTGCACCACCAGGTCGCCGAGGCCGTAACCGACCGGCACGCTGGCGACGTCCAGACCAAGATTGGTCAGGGCGCCGGTGTAGTTGAACAGGCGATACACGCCGACGCCAAAACCGCCGGCATCGGTGACGTTGAGGTTACCGTCGAGGGTGAGGTTGCCGCCGACGTTCATCAGCGAAGTGGTCGACGGCACGCCCAACGCGACATTGACGTTGCTGCCAGCAGCGAGGGTCAACGCACTGGCGGACAGTTGGTTGCCCGACGACAGCGCCAGATGCCCGCCGCTGTTGACGTTGACGCTGCCAATTGCCGAACCGGTACCGGTGAGGGTAGCGCCGGTGTTGACGTTGACCTGTGCACTGGCCAGCGAACCGCTGAGGTTGACGATACCGCCATGGATCGCGGTGTTGCCGGTGATGCCGTTGATCCCGGTGAGGTTCAAGGTGCCGGTGCCGACTTTGGTCAGGCCGCCGCTGCCACTGAGGTCGCCGTCGAAGGTGCTGGTGACGTTGCCACGGCCGACGGTCAGGGTATTGCTTCCGATGAGTTGCACACTGCCGCTGCCGGTCAGCGCGCCGAGGCCGGCATCGCTACCCAGATTGAGCCCGGCGCCGGCACTGATGTGCACGCCGGAAGTATTGCCCAGCGCGTTCGTGTCGAGGGTGGTGACGCTGCCCGCGACGACATTCAACGCGCCGGTGAAGGTGTTGTTGCCGGCCAGGGTCAGGTCCGCAAGACCGTTTTTGCTCAGGTTGCCGGCACCGTCGATGACGCCGTTCAAGCTCAAATCGTTGTTGCCGGCGACGGTCAGTCCGGCATTCAGCGCAATGGCGTTGCCGATGCCAAACGATGCACTGTTATCCAGCGTCGCCGCGCCGCCGACGATCAATCCGCCACTGCCCAGACCGTTGACATGGCCCAGGGTCAGCGTACCGGCATTGAGTGTGGTGCCGCCGCTGAAGGTGTTGCTGCCGTTGAGAGTCAGGTTGGCTGCGCCGTCCTTGATCAGCGGGCCGGTGCCAATTGCCACGCCGCCAAGGGTGAGATTCTGCGTGCCGCCCACCGTCAGCGCGGCATTCAGGGCGACCGCGTTGTTGAGGCTGACCAGCGGCGAGTTGCTGTCCAGCTTTGCAGCCCCAGCGACGGTCAGCGCACCGAAACCCAGCGCCGAACTGTTGCCTACGGTCAGCGTACCGGCGTTCAGCGTGGTGCCGCCGAGGTAGTTGTTGGCGGCGTTGAGAATCAGATTGGCCGTGCCGCTTTTCACCAGACTGCCAGCCCCGCTGACCAGCCCGGTCAGGGTCAGGTTCGCGGTGCCTGCGGTGTTCAATGCGCCGGCCAGCGCCACGGCATTGTTCAGGCTGACGGCCGTGTTGGCGTCCAGCGTGGTGTTGGCCGCCGCGTTCAATGTTCCGGCACCCAGTGCGGTGTTGCTGCCGACAGTCAATTTGCCAGCATTCAGCGCGGTGTTGCCCAGATAGCTGTTTGCGCCGTTGAGGGTCAGATCGGCAGCGCCTTGCTTGGTCAGCCCACCGATACCGGCGACCACGCCGCCAAGGGTCAGCGCATTGGAGCCACCCAGGCTCAGAGCGCCGCCTAGGTTGACGTTGTTGGCCAGGCTGGCAGGGGTGCTGGCATCGAGCGTGGTGCCATTCGCCGCGTTCAGTGCGCCGCTGCCGAGTGCGGTGCTGGAGCCGACCACCAGCGAACCGGCGTTCAGCGCCGTGGTGCCGGTGTAGGTGTTGTTGCCGGTGAGCGTCAGGCTGAATGCGCCGGTCTTGAGCAAATCACTGCCGCCACTGATCACTCCGCCGAGGGTCAGCGCGCCGGTGCCGCCGGCGGTCAATGTGGCGCCGAGACCGATGGCGTTGTTCAAGCTGACCGTGCCGGGTGCGCTCAAGCGTGCCGCGCCGGTGACATTGAGGGTGCCAGTGCTGAGCGCCTGGTCGTTGCTGACCTCTACCGTGCCGCCATCGAGCGTGGTGTTGCCCAAGTAAGTATTCGCAGCGCCGAGGCTCAACTGGCCGAAACCGGACTTGGTCAGGCCGCCGCTGCCGGAAATCACCCCGCTCAGCGTCAACGCGTTGGCGCCTTGCACTGCCAGGCCGCCGCCGCCGAGGGAGATCAGATTGCTGATGTTCAACCCGGTATTGCCCGCCTGCAAGGTTCCGCCGTTGGAGGTGATCACATCGCTGCCGAAGGTGGCATTGTCGTTGAACTGCGCGATACCGCCGTTGAGCGTGGTCGCGCCGCTGACCAAGGGCCCCTGCAAGGTCCAGGTGCCGCTGTTGAGGGTCAGATGGTTAAAGTTGACGTAGGTCGCGCTCGAGGCGGTGCCGCCCCCTGTAGTGCCGCCGCCGACGCCGCTCGGGTTTTGCAGGACCAGGCTGTTGGTTCCGCCCGCGCCGCCATCGACCGTGCCGGTCGGGGCGAAGGTCAGATGGACTCCACTCAGTCCCCCGAGGCCTGCGCCAGTCTGCACGCCGTCGCCGACCTGCACGGAGGAGCCGGTAATGGCGGTAAAGGTGTTGGTGCCAGCGGCGCCCATCGATACCCCGCCGATGATCGCACCGGCGTTGGTGAAGGTGTTGCCTGCCGCCGATGTTTCAAACGCGATCCGGCCGTTGATGGTGCCGGTGCTGCTGTTGGTCATGTTGACCTGCGAGCCACCGTAGACGCCGACTACCGGGGTGTCGGCCAAGGGGGGAGCCTGGCCTAGTAGAGGAGTTGAAGTAATGGTGCCGTTGTTGGTGATGTGGGTGGTACCTGCTGCCGCGTTGTGAATCGCAATGCCGAGGCCGTCGATGCTTGTGAGGTTGAGCCCGAGCTCCTTGCCGGTGCCGCGAATGATCCCGCTGGCGTTATTGAGCACGCTGACCGTACTTGTTGCGCCTGTTCCGATGAATGCCCCGCCAGCCAAGTTCGGCACAAAGCCTAGAAGCGCCGGATCGATAGTCCCCAAGTTGTTCAGCGAGATATTGCTACCCGTCAGCGCAATGACCCTACCGCCGTTGGAGGCATTCATTTGCGCCCCAGAGTTCACATTGACCGTCAACCCATTGGTAGCGCTGGAGAAACTGTTTAAGAAGAGCGGCAGTGTTGGCACGCCGGTACAGCTGATGGTTGCGCCGACTGTAGAGCAGCTCGCCCATGCCGATGGGCTGGCACCCAGACACAGCGCTGCGATAGCCAATGCAATGGTTCGGATGGACCCAGGCGACGACTGTTGCGAAAGGGGCGCAATCGCCAAGGAGTCGGTGACCGCGCTTCCCATCGCGGCACCACTCGACCGGGCGGTCTCAGGCGCGGCAACCCAGCAACCTGAAGTAGCGTTCCAAACTGAGCGAAAAATATGGTTCATGATGTTGACTTCAGGCGAAGCTGGCCAAATGACGTGTTCCAAGACGCGACACGTTCGTATGAATTAATTACAAATTTCACCAGACAGTAACAAGCATCCGCAAGATTCAGCGTTGCAAAAACCATACTCATACGTCAATTTTTAGAAATTTCCATCTCCCTGACAGCAGCAAGCCGGGCATCGCTGCAGACTCAACAGTCTCAGCGCGGCCGCTTGATGCTTGGGGTGGTAGTCGATGTGAACGGCTAATGGGCAGTCCAGCACTGGCGCCCACGTTTTTGCGGCGCTTGGCGCCAAACTCCCCGGGCCAAGTGGTTGTCGCTGTGTGAAGCACGCGCTGATGGTCAAGTTCGCGTTGCGTGCAGGCCTTGAGTTGAGACGTGAGTTGGCAAAGCCAGTTGTCGCCTTCTCACAGCGTCAAAAGCTTCATCCGCAGCAAAGTGGAAGGTGCGCGCCCCCTGCACCAGGTCGACTGACCCCTTTGGCCGAGATCTCTCGAATGGCCGCTGTTCAAAGCTGCCAGCGAGCGCAATGGGTCGGGAGCGCCTGTTCCTGCATAGCGACACCGGACGCTGGTACTCGTTCGGCTTCAGCTTGCCGCCAGAGTCGGCAGCTGGCCTGAAACCTGCCGCTGGAATGTTTCCAGCGTTGCTGCCCAGATGACTGCTTTGGAGCTGTGACCGAGCAATGGAAATGTCGCCTTATCGGCGGCAGCCGACTTCAAACGCTGCACAGGCCTGGCCACAGATCTGGCCATGCACATGCCCGCGCTGCACCGGCTGCTGCTGAGCGCGCTTCCCAGTGCGCATTCAACGCAGAGCCTTCTCTACCGAACCTGGGCCAAGCCAACGTAGCTCAACATGCTGGCGGCCATGGGCGACTGCGGCCGGCAAGCCCATCGCAAAAACCAAATTAGAGTGAAGCATCAACGAAAGTGCAGTGACGCTGCGCATCCGCACCAGCAGTTCCCGCGGAGTTCCGACGCCAAGTTCTCCAGGGTTTAACCTAGCAATTTAGTTATAAATTATCACTAATATCAACACAACACCCATGGCGTGAATGCAAGGCAGGCATCGCGCCACACAACCCCTGGAGACAGAATGCACCCGTCCAAAAAAACTCTAGCCCATGCTCTGACCACCGCCATCGTCACGCTGGCGAGCATGGCCACCACGCCGGTTTTTGCACAATCTGGCTCTCCACGCATCGGCAGCTTGGTCGAAGGGATGTACCCCGCGCTGCTGGCAATCTATCAAGACATTCACGCCCACCCGGAGCTTCCCTTCCAGGAAACGCGCACCGCCGCCAAGCTCGCGGCGGAGATGCGCGGCATCGGTTTTACCGTGACCGAGAAGGTGGGCGGCACGGGTGTGGTCGCGATCTACCAGAACGGCGCTGGCCCCACGGTGCTGGTGCGCACGGAACTCGATGCACTCCCCATGGAGGAAAAAACAGGGCTGCCCTACGCCAGCAAGGTCAAGACCGACTGGAATGGCCGCGAGACCTTTGTCGCGCACAGTTGCGGACATGACCTCCACATGGCGAGTTGGATAGGCACGGCACGCACGCTGGTTGCCCTCAAGGACCAGTGGAAGGGCACGCTGATGTTCATCGGCCAGCCGGCCGAGGAAGCCGGCGCTGGTGCCAAGGCAATGTTGGCCGACGGCCTGTTCACGCGCTTTCCAAAGCCCGACGTCGCGTTTGCATTGCACGCCGACCCCATGCCCCATGGCGTCGTTGGATACCGTGTCGGCGCAACGACTTCATCGGCGGATAGCCTGGACATCACATTCAAGGGTCGCGGCGGGCATGGATCTGCACCGCATAAGTCAATTGACCCGATCATGATGGCGGCGCGCTTTGTCACCGATGTGCAAAGCGTTGTCAGCCGCGAGAAGGACCCGTCCGAGTTTGGCGTTGTGACGATCGGCTCCATCCAGAGCGGCTCCGCGGGAAACATCATTCCTGATTCGGCGCAATTGCGTGGAACCATCCGCAGCTACAAGCCTGATGTGCGTGAGAAGATGCTCGATGGCATACAACGCACGGCGCAGGCATCCGCAGCCATGGCAGGCGCGCCCGAGCCCCTTATTTCTGTCAAGGATGGCGGATCGGCCATCGTGAATGACGAGGCCGTCGTCCTGCGTACGGCTGCAGCACTCAAGGCACAGCTGGTCACATCCAAGGTGATCGAGGTCCCGCCAATCACTGCAAGCGAAGATTTCTCGGAGTATGGCAAGGCGGGGGTGCCGTCGATGTTCTTCTTCGTTGGTGTGAGCGACCCCAAGGCCGTTGCCGAGTCGTCGAAGCCGGGCGGCAAGCCGGTGGCGTTCAATCACTCACCGTTTTTCGCGCCCTTCCCGCAAAGCATCAAGACGGGCGTGGAGGCCATGACAACCGCGGTGCTGAGCGCCATGAACAAATGAAGAGATTTGCCAGCCACTGCGCTTGATCAGGCCGGAGCTCCAGATGCGCTCAACCCACCACGACCGTGCCCTCACGGGCGGGTGGGCCCCGCCTCGGTGCTTGCACCGGTTCAGCGCGCCAGGCGCTGGTCGGCAACGCAGTCCGCGGAGAACTCGAACACGATGCCCCGGTCCGGCTTGAGCAGCGCCTGGTTCTTGTCGGCGTAATCAAGCCGCGACAGCAGGTCGCGTATGAGGTTCAGGCGCGCCAGCCGCTTGTTGTCGGCGCGCACCACATGCCAGGGTGCCACGGAAGTGTGCGTATGCTCGAGCATCTCGTCGCGCGCCGACGAATAGGCTTTCCAGTGCTTGAGGGCCACGGCATCGATGGCGCCTATCTTCCACTGCTTGAGCGGGTCGCGGCGGCGGTCTTCGAGCCGCTGCTTTTGCTCGCTCTTGCTGATATCGAGGTAGTACTTGAACAGCTTGATGCCCGAGTTGACCAGCATTTCCTCGAACGCACCCACCGAATGCATGAACTCCGCGTGCTCGGCCTTGGTGCAAAAGCCCATGACCTTTTCCACACCCGCGCGGTTGTACCAGCTGCGGTTGAAAAGCACGAATTCCTGGGCCGTGGGCAGATGGGCGACATAGCGCTGGAAATACCAGGCGCTGCGGTCGCGATCCGAGGGCGCGCCCAGGGCCACCACGCGCGTCTCGCGCGGGCTCAGGTGTTCGACGATGCGCTTGATGCTGCCGTCTTTTCCGGCCGCGTCACGCCCTTCCACCACCACCAGGATCTTGTCGCCGCATTCGATGAAATGGCGCTGCAGCTTGACCAGCTCGATCTGCAGCAGCCGCAGCTGCGCCTCGTAGTCGTCGACCGAGATCGATGCGTCCTCGGGGGCCGCGGGGCATTCCTGGGGCTCGGCGGCCCTGGCTTTCTCGGATTTGCGGTGTTCCTTCTTGCCCATGGTGCTTCCTGTTGGTTGATAGCAAAAAACCGGCGCGCGGCATGCGGGCCGCGCCGCCCTGACGCGGCGCGCGCTGCTAGTTCTCGCGCAGGCCTTCGTTGGAAAGGCTGCGCGCATAGACCGCCAGCACGATGCGCTCGGAATGCACAAGATACTCCTGCAGTGTGTCCGCCGCCTTGGCATAGTTGCCGGCTTCGGCAATTTCCAGGATCTGCCGGTTCATGTCGACATAGGGCGCATGCAGGAACTCCGCGTCCTTCATCAAGCCGAAAGCCAGCCGCAGTTCCGCCAGCACCGGGGCAAACATCTGGTTCAGGCGCTCGCTGTCCGCGAGCTCGACAATGGCCATGTGGAAGTCCATGTTGGCCGTGCCGACGACCGCCCAGTCGGCCTGCGCCCGCCCACGCATGCTGGCCTCCACGGCGGCGCGCATATGGCGTTTGGCCGGATGCAGGGGATAGGCGTTGCGCAGCGCCTGGCATTCGATCAGCCGGCGCACGCGGTAGATGTCGATGATGGCGGCAATCGTCGGCACCGAAACAAAGACGCCGCGGTTGGGCGCGTGCTTGACCAGACCGTCCTTGGTCAGGATGCGGAAGGCTTCACGCAGCGTGTTGCGCGACACCGCGAGTTCGTCCGCCAGCGCCTGCTCCGACAAGCGCATGCCTGGTGACAAGGCGCCCTGCACTATCTTCAGGCGAAGCTGTTCGGCAATGCGATCGCTGAGGCTTTCGGAGGTCAATGGACGCGCAATGGACATGATGGGAAAAGAGTGGAGTGGCGGTCTGAGTATCGGATGTTTCACGCGCCGGGATGGCTCGTTTGCCCGGTCTGCATGGGTCAGACCCCAGGCCTCGAACTGCCAGTAATGAATCACTATTGTTGAACAAGATTATTCCACGCGCTCGTGCCTGGGGAAGACTGCGCGGCAATGCGGCATTTGGCGGCTTCACATCTGGCGTCTCAAGGCCATGCCTGCCCACCACCACCCGCTGCCCAAGTTGGCGCAGACGCCGCGCGCCGCGCCGTCATGCGCCCCATATGGCTGCCTTGGGCATCGGTATTTTTACCAGTGGTCACATGATTGTTCAACAACCTATAGTGGCATGTAATTTGCAATGCTACTTTTGTTCTCTTCTTTTATTTGCATGAACAGGGAGTCGGTATGTTGAAAAAGACTTTGATGGCTGCAGTGGTCCTTGGCGCCGCAACCGCGGCGGCGGCGCAGACGAAATGGGATCTGCCGTCGGCCCATCCGATTTCCAACTTCCACACCGAGAACCTGATGCAGTTCATTGCCGAGGTCGACAAGACCAGCGCCGGCAAGCTCAAGATCCAGGCCCACCCCAATGCCTCGCTGTTCAAGGCGCCCGAAATCAAGCGCGCGGTGCAAAGCGGCCAGGTCCAGGCGGGCGAAGTCATTCTCAACAATTTCGAGAATGAAAACCCGCTGTTCGGCCTGGACGGCGTGCCCTTCCTGGCCACCAGCTATGGCGATGCGTTCAAGCTCTACCAGGCGCAAAAGCCGGCGCTGGAGAAGCTGCTGGCGGCCAGCAACATCAAGCTGCTCTACACCGTGCCATGGCAACCGCAAGGCATGTATGCCAACAAGCAGGTCAACGGCGCGGCCGACATGGTGGGCCTGAAATGGCGCGCCTACAGCCCGGCCACGCTGCGACTGGCCGAACTGGCCAAGGCCCAGCCGGTGCAGATCCAGGCGGCCGAGCTGTCGCAGGCGCTGGCCACCGGCGTCGTCGACTCGTACATGTCGTCAAGCTCCACCGGCTATGACTCCAAGACCTACGAGCACTTGACATCCTCCCCCACCTTGGCCTTCGGCCACCGCTTGTGCGGGAAGGAGGGGGATTCCTGCTGCGCTACGCATGAGTTGCCTCTTGCATAGTCGCTTCGGCGGGTTCCTGCTTCACCGAGGCGGGTTGCGCCGCAGTCTTGCGACTGCGGCCAGAGCCCCCTCTCCACAGGCTAACAAGCGGTGTCCACGCTCTAGAATATTGATGGCGCCGACCACATCGGCATGGGCCGTGTGGCGGCAGGCGACGCACTGAAATTGCTGCTGTGTGCACCGGTTTTCCGGCGCCACATGACCGCAGCTGGGGCAGGTCTGGCTGGTGTGGTGCGCGGGCACTGCCAGCAGCAGGCCGCCGCTCCAGTCCATCTTGTACGCCAGCTGCCGCCTGAACTCGGCCCAACCCTGATCGAGAATGCAGCGGTTCAGGCCGGCCTTTTGCCTGACCCGCTTGCCGGGCTGTTCGCGGCTGCCCTTGGCCGATCGGGACATATTCCTGACCTGTAAATCTTCAATACAGACGAGCGCGTGGTTTTGGCTGATCGTCGTGGTGGTCTTGTGCAGGAAGTCCTTGCGGGCGTTGGCTATCTGTGCGTGAATTTTTTGAACCTTGGCCTTTGCCTTTTTCCAGTTGTTGCTGAATTTGACCTTGCGGGCCATGCGCCGCTGGTAAAGCGCAAGGCGCAGCTGGTGCTTCTTGAAGCTGTTCAGGGGCGCAATGCATCTGCCGTCGCTCAGGGTGGCAAAACGCGCAATGCCGACATCGATGCCGATGGCCGTGGTTGCGGTTGGCACCGGCTGGGGCAACTCCCGCTCGGTCTGAATGCTGGCGTACCACTTGCCCCCGGATTCGCTGAGAGTGATGTTCTTTGCCACGCCAGCGATGTCTCGGCTGTTGCGATAGCGCATCCAGCCCAGTTTCGGCAGCTTGATGCGGCTGTTGGCCTGGTCGATCTCGAATTGCTTGGGGTCGGGGTAACGCAAGCTCTCGCCACGCCCTTTGCGCTTGAAACGCGGAAAATCTGCGCGCTTGGCAAAGAAGTTCTGGTAGGCGCGGTCCAGGTCCTTGAGCGCGTGCTGCAAGGGGTGGCACGGAGCCTCCTTGAGCCAGGGTGTTTCGCTGCTACGGCGCCAGTCGGTCAGGTGCTTGGCCATGGCGACATAACCGATGAACTTCCCGCCGGCTTCGTGGTGGGACTGTTGCAGTGCCAAAGCCTTGTTGTAGACAAATCGGCAAGATCCGGCAAAGCGGCGCATGTCGCGCTGCTGCGCCCCGTTGGGCAGCAGTTGGAATTTGAAGGCCTGCAGGCGCTGCATACTGGGATTTTATCCAGCTCATGCGAGTGACTCCATGGGAAACCCCAGCTCCAGGACGGCTTTGCCGTCCGCGCTCTTGACCCCGCCCTTAACAGCAGGGTTTGCCGCGCACTTGATCAAGAACTTCTACAACGTCCAGGCCTGGCTGCCCAAGAACATGGTGATGATCAACCTTCGCGCCTTCAACGGCCTGGACAAGCCCACGCAGGAAGCCTTGCTCAAGGCCGCGGCCACGGCCGAGCAGCGTGGCTGGAAGCTCAGCCAGGACAAGAACGCCTGGTATCTGGACCAGCTCAAGGCGCGCGGCATGAACATCATCGAGCCAAGCGCGGCGCTCAATGCCGACTTCCGCAAGATGGGCGACACCATGCTGGCCGACTGGCTCAAGAAGGCCGGCGCCGATGGCAAGGCCATTGTTGACGCCTACCGCAAGTGAGCATGCGGCGCTCTCTCGACCGGCTGTTTGCCCGCGCCTGTGATCTGGCGGCCCTGTGCGTGTTCCTGATCTTCGTGCTGATGATCGCCGCCTCCGTGGGCCGCATGCTGGGCTGGCGGGTGGGCGGCTTCAACGACGTCGTTGCCTGGCTGGGCGCAGGCGCCGCCTTTTTGGCGATGGCGCATGCCTTCAAGGAAGGCGATTTCGTGCGCGTCACCTTGCTGCTGGAAAAGCTCTCGCCGCCGCTGCGCCGCGGCTTCGAGCTGCTGTCGCTGTCGATTGCCGCGGTCTGCACCGGCTATCTGGCCTGGTGGGCGGCGGTATCGACCTGGGACAGCTATGTCTACAACGACATGGCCGGCGGCCTGGTGGTGATTCCGCTGTGGATTCCCCAGCTGAGCTTCGTGGTCGGCGCGGCCTTGCTGTGGCTGGCCGTGGTCGACGAACTGCAGCGCGTGGCACGCGGCCACCAGCCACGCTATGTCACGGTGGTCGAGGAGCGGCATGCGGCAGGCGATTTCTCCAGCGATGTATGAAGGCCAGCATGAACCACGCCACCCCCCATGCAGGCTTGCCTGCGCTTGAAAGAAGGGCCTTTGCATGCTGATTTCCATTGGCGCGATGCTGCTGGTTGCCATGCTGGTGCTGCTGGCCAGCGGCGTGTGGATAGGCATGACGCTGGGCTTCACGGGCTGGATAGGCCAGGCCTTCTTCACCAACACGCCGCCGGGAATGAACCTGTTCTCGGCGTTCTGGGAATCCAACGTCTCCTGGGAGCTGGCGGCGCTGCCGCTGTTCGTGTGGATGGGGGAAATCCTGTTTCGCACCCGACTGTCGGAGCAGATGTTCTCGGGCCTGGCGCCCTGGCTCAACCGCGTTCCCGGCCGCCTGATGCACACCACCGTGCTGGGCTGCGGCGTGTTCGGCTCGGTCTCGGGCTCGTCGGCCGCGACCTGCGCGACCATCAGCAAGGTGGCGCTGCCCGAACTCAAGCGGCGCGGCTACAACGAGCAGCTGGCGCTGGGCTCGCTGGCCACCGCCGGAACGCTGGGCATTCTGATTCCGCCCTCGATCACCATGGTGGTCTACGCGGTGGCGGCCGATGCCTCGATCATCCGCATCTTCCTGGCGGGTTTCATTCCCAGCTTTATGCTGATGGCGCTGTTTTGCGGCTACATCGCCTGGTGGAGCATTCGCAACCAGCACCTGATGCCGCCGCCCGAGCCCAGCACCACGTTGGCGCAGAAGATGCGCGCCAGCGCGGCGCTGATTCCCTGCGCGCTGCTGATTGTGTTCATTGTCTGGGTGCTGATTGCCGGCTGGGCCACGGCCACCGAGTGCGCGGCCTACGGCGTGCTGGGTTCGCTGGTCATTGCCGCGGCCGGACGCAGCCTGACCTGGGCCAATTTCAAGGCCGGGCTGGTGGCCGCCACGCGCCTGTCGTGCATGATCATGTTCATCCTGGCCGGGGCGGCGTTCCTGACCAAGACCATGGCCTTTACCGGCATTCCACGCGCGCTGGCGGAGTGGGTCGATGCGATGCAGCTGAGCCCCTATGCGCTGATAGGCGCGCTGGTGGTGATCTATCTGGTGCTGGGAACGGCGCTGGACGGCATCTCGATGATTGTGCTGACCAGCGCCGTGGTGCTGCCCATGATCCAGGTCGCGGGCTTCGATCTGATCTGGTTCGGCATCTTTGTCGTGCTGCTGGTGGAGATTGCCGAGGTCACGCCGCCGGTGGGCTTCAACCTGTTCGTGCTGCAGAGCATGACGGGCAAGGACAGCAACACCATTGCGCGCGCCGCGATCCCGTTCTTCTTGTGCCTGATTGTCTGCGTGGTGCTGATCACGGTTTTTCCCGAGATCGTCACCTGGCTGCCGAACTACGTGATGGGGCCGGAGAAGTAAGGGCGCCGGGCGCCGGCGACCGGGCCATCAAGCCGCCGGGCCGCCGGGCCGCCGGAACGCGCGCCAGGCAAGGCGCGCGCCTTCACTCCTTGGCGCCGAACACCGCCAGATTGAGCCGCTGCGAGCGGCCTATCCACAGCGCCCTGTCGCGATGATCGCGCAGGGCATCTCCGGTATTGGGATGTATGAAGACATCGAGCGCGCCATGGTGCAGCGCGAGCCAGCCCACGACCGCGCTGAAATCCTGCGGCGCGATGACCAACTGGTAGCTCCACATCGGGTGCGGGCCCACAGGCTTTTCATGCAAGCGCCCCAGCACCATGCGTCCGGCGAGATCGCGCTCTATGGCCTGGCGCAATTCCCCGGCCGCCTGCCGGCTTGAGGCATCGAAGTACACATGGGCATGCCAGTCTTGGATCAGGTCTTGGCTTGGAGAATTCATGGTTTGACGATGTTGAACAGCCGCGGGCCCGGCAGCGCAGACCGAGGCTGCATTTTTTAGCCGCTAAAAATTGCGCAGATGGTCATTGTGACGGTTGCCCTGCGCAATCAGTGGCGAAAGCCGGGCGAAGCCCCGCAACCGCGCAAGACCACCGGCTCAGCGCGATCGACCGCGCGCCGCCTCGGCCGCCAACTCGGCCAGGTAGGGGCCTTCTTGGCGCGGCTGCACGGCTGGCTGCTCGATCAGGAACTGATCGCGGTCCTTGCCGACAATCCAGGCGGGCGGCTTGCCCCGACCCGACCAGGTCGCTCCCGACTTGGGCTCGAGATACTTGCCGGGAACATGCGGCTTGGGTGCCTTCCACGGGAACACCTGCTGGGCGGTGAAGCCGAACTCGGCAATCAGGGTATGCACCTGGCGCAGCGCCTGTTCGGCTGCGACTTTCTTCTCCTGAACAATGGCGGCGTCTAGTGCTGCGCGTTCGGCAAGCAGTTCCTTCAAACTCTTCATATGGGCCCAGTTATCTTACAAAAAAGAAAAGCGTCATTGGCAATCTATGGTGAAACGCCCTGAATCCCGCAGCTTGTCCACGGCGCAGCTTGTGCGGGTGGGTGACGCCAGCAGGAAACAGCATTTCGGCCGTCATTGTGAGGCCTTCGGCAGGCGTCTTCGCCGCCGCTGCAAACTTGCGGCCATCCATGCCGCAAGATGCACGGTTTTTTCCCGCAACTGCGGCCGCCACCGCCGCCGCCATCGCCCCATAGGCCCATAGGCCCATAGGCCCGGGCTCAACCACCCGCAAGAATCGTCGCTTCCAGCCGCCCCAGGCTTTCGTCATCCAGGCGGCCTTGCTGCGTGGCCAGGCGCAGCAGTCGCAGCGACACTTCGCGGTACAGCGCGAGGTGGCTGGCGTCCAGCGCCGCGAGCTCGCGCATATGCAGCGCCACCACCTGCGCATCGCCGCGCGCGATCGGCCCGGCAATCGCTGCGGCCAGGCCCCGGGCCGCTGCCGTCTCCAGCGTGCCGCGCGCCAGCGGCAGCAGCGCCGCGAGGGCCGCCTCGTCGCTGACGCCGAAACTGTTCCACAGGTCGCAGGCCTCGCGCAGCAGGGACAGCAGGAAGCTGGCGCCATAATTGGTCGCGCAGTGATAGCGCCCGCGCGCGCCTGCGGGAAGCTTGATTGCGCGGTAGCCCACCGCCTGTGCCAGCTGCTGCAGCGCGGTCTCCAGCGCGCCCTCGGCTTCGATCGCCACGCTGCTGCCGGCCATGCAGCGCAGCGCGACCTGGGCATCGGCAAACAGCTGCAGCGGATGGAAGCCGCCGATCAGCGCGCCCTGCTGCGCGGCCACGTCCAGCACCGAGACCTCCGTCGCTCCGCTGCAATGCACGACCGACTGTCCCGGCCGCCAGGCAATCTGGCCGGCAACCTGGGCAATGGCCGCATCGCTGACCGCAATGAACACCAGATCCGCCATGTCCGCAGCCTGCTGTGCGTGCGCGCAGATCTGCCAGCCGGCGCCTGCGGGCAGCGCCGCCGCAGCGCTCACCGGGCTGCGCGCCGCAATTGCCGCCACATCAAAGCCCGCCTGCTGGAATGCCGGCGCCAGGGCCTGCACCAGACGCCCCGCGCCGATGAAGGCGATCTTCAAGAGAGCTGGCCCTGCTGCGGCAGCACCGCATAGGCGCTGCGGTCCTTGCCAGCAAGCCACCTCGGCTCTCTGCCGCGCCCCGACCAGCCCGCGCCCGTGACCGGGTTGCGGAACTTGACCTCGGCCTTGTGCTTCTCGCGCTTGACGGGCTCGGGCGTCCAGGGAAAGACCTGCTGCGCGGTAAAGCCAAATTCGGCCACCAGGGACATCACCCTGGCCAGGGCGGCACCGGCCTCGTCGTGGCGGGCCTGCGTTATTTTCTGGTTCAGCTTGCGCTGCTGGAGGAGTAGTTCTTTGTAGGTGGACATGGCAAGGGCAGCGCATTGCTGCCGGTGTGAAGTGCCTGCAGCTTAGCGCAGACGCCTGCCGCATGCAGAGGCAAAAAATGCACTCGCTATCTGACACCGGGCATTGCCTTGACGCCTGCTCAGGACAGCTTTTTCCAGGTCCGTCCGTCCACCGTGCGATAGGTTCCGCCCGTGGCGCAGCATCCGCCGGCGCCAAAGGCCATTCGGCCCAGCGTCACGGTGAGGGCGCCGGCCTGGTACGCCATGGACTGGCGCTGGCACACGGTCCAGAAAGGGTAGAAATCGGGCGCCAGAACGCTTTCCCAGTGGATCTGGCCCGCGCCGCGGCTGTCGACGCGATAGACCTCGCAATCGTGGAGCAGCAGGAAAACCGGCGTGCCGCCCAGCTCGCCTTGAAAGACATGTTCCGCCGGCGCCGCACGCGTGGCGACGGCCTCCTTGCTCATCATAGGATCGAGCGGCTGCTCACAGCCCGCCAGAATGGCAAAGGCCAGCAGCATGCCCAGGGTGCGCGAAAGATGGACGGTCATCTGCGCAAGTATGTCAGCTTCGCCTGCGGCAAGCACCGCTCTCGCCAGGCCAGCGGCGCGGCCCTGCCTGGGGTTTTCGCGGGGGGCGGGCGTCACGAAATGCGAAGGTGGCGGCACCAAGCGTCAAGTGCGGCGGACCGGGCGCCGCGATCATGAAACCGCTGTTGCTACCGCCCGGTCCAGCGCATGTTGCGCGCCCGGCCCCTTCAACCCGCCCCCACTGCCCGCTGAATCACCATGAAAACTCCTTTCTTGCACTTCCCCGCTCTTGCCATGGCCGTGCTGTCCTCGGTCCTGGCCCTGCCTTTCGCATCGGCCCAGGAATGGCCGAGCAAGCCGATACGCATCATCGTTCCCGCGCCCCCGGGCGCGATCACCGACGGGGTGGCGCGTCTGGTCGGCGAGCAGCTGCGCGTCCACCTGGGTCAACCGGTGATCATCGACAACAAGCCCGGCGGCTCGGCCGTGATCGCCGAGCGGGCGCTGATGGGCGCGCCCGCCGACGGCCATACCCTGATGGTCGCGCCCTCCAGTGTCTGGACCGATTTCCCGTTCTCGGTCAGGACGCCCTTCGATCCGCACAAGACATTCACCTATGTAGCCGACGTGGCCAGCATGGTCCATGTGCTGGTGGCCAGCAACAGCTTTGTGCCCAGCAAGCCGCAGGACATCCTGGAGCATGCGCGGCGCAACCGGAACACGGTCAGTGTGGCCAACATGAGCACCGGCACGCGCTCCAATCTGCTGGGCGATCTGCTGAGCGAGAAAAGCGGCCGCAACATCCTGGTCGTGCCCTACAAGGGCTCGGCCCCGGTGCTGGTGGATTTGATGGGCGGCCAGGTGCAGCTGACCTTTGACGTGCTCAGCAACGTTGCGCCGCTGGTCAAGGCCGGCAAGATCAAGGGCCTGGGCATTGTCTCGGCCACGCGCTCGCCCCACCTGCCCGAGGTGCCCAGCTTCGCGGAACTGGGCATGCCCGACCTGGTAATGCCCGATGCCAGCGTCGGCCTGTTCATGCTGAGCAGCACGCAGCCAGCCCTGGGCCAGCGCATTCGCCACGAAATGGAAAAAGTCATGCGCGCGCCCAAGTTCCGCGAGCTGATGGCCGCCCAGGGCTATGACCAGCCCAGGGAAAGCACATTCGCGCAGTTGCAACAGCAGATGGCCGACACCGTCGAGCAAAACCGCCAGATACTGCTCAGGCTCAAGATGCCGATCACGCCGCAGTAGATGCCAATGCGCTGCCGCGCCTAAGGCGGTTTCTCGCTGACCTAAACCGCCCCCACCGTTCGCCCTGAGCTTGTCGAAGGGCTATTTGCCGCGCTGGTTCATCCTTCGACAAGCTCAGGACGAACGGGCAAGCGCAGCGCGCTGGGCGGCCAGCGCCTGGGCCCGGCTTTCCTTGGCACTGCTGCCAAATTGCAGCTGGTACCAGCGCGAGAAGCTGCTGGGCGCGGTAAAGCCCAGCAACTGCGCGATTTCCCGCAGCGAGCGGCTGCCGTCAACGACATAGCGGCTTGCTTGCTGCTTGCGGATGGCGTTCATCACCGCCGAGAAGCTCTGGCCCTTTTCCGTGAGCCGCCGCTGCAGCGTGCGCGGCACCAAGCCCAGGTGCTCGCTGACCTGCTCGATGCTGCAGCGGCCGCTGGGCAGCAGCAGGAAGATCGTGCGCCGCACTTCGTCCAGCATGGTTTCATCGCTGGGCTTGAGCAGGGCATCGAGCAGCTGCTGCGCATAGCGGACCATGGCCGGATCGGCAAACTCGTTGCGCGTATCGAGATCGCCGCGGGTGCAGACAATGCAGTTGAACTCGAAATCGAACTCCACATGCTGGCCCAGCAACTGGCTATGCACGCTCAGGTCACGCGGCGCCGAATGCTCGAAGCACACGCGTCGCGGCTGCCAGTCGCGGCCAATCAGCTGGCGGATCAGGCGCACCATCACGCCCAGGGCCAGCTCGACGCGCTGGCGCGTGGGCTGGTGGGTGCTGCCCGCCATCAGCAATTCGCGGATCACCACCGTGTTGCCGCTTTCTTCAATGGACAGCGTGAGCGCGCCGTTCAGGAACGCCTGATAGCGCATCAGCAGCTTGAGCGAATCGCGCAGGCTTTGCTGGTCACGCATCAGCAGGCCCACCGCGCCCAGATTGGACAGCAGGCGCGAGCGCGCCATGCACAGTCCGAAGCTCTCGTTGCCCGACACCGTGGCCGAGGCCTGCAGCAGCCGCCCCACGCGCTCCACCGGGATCATCAGGTCGGGCTCATCGAGCACGCTGGGGCTCAGATTGGCGTCCAGCAGCATGCGCACCGGATCCAGCCCCGAGGCCTGGGCGACTTCACGGTAGTTGGTCAGGCAGGCGGCACGAACAAGAGACGTCATCGGCATCAGGTCCTTGGCGTGAAATGCCAAACATCAGTCATGTAATGACAAGCGCAATGGGCAAGAAATTCACACACTGAAGTCATCGATCCATTCTAAGTGGGAGACAGGAAAACATGAGCACTCTTGACGCTTGCAGGGCAGCACCATGACCCCGGCCCCGACGTTCCTGATCATTCCAGGCCTGCGCGACCATGTAGCAACGCACTGGCAGACGCTGCTGGCCGGCGAACTGCCCAAGGCGCACATTGTTGCGCCGCTGGAGTACGACAAGCTCAGTTGCGCGGCGCGTGTCGCTGCCATCGACCAGGCGCTCAAGGACATCGCAGGCCCCGTGGTGCTGGTCGCGCACAGCGCCGGCTGCATGATGGTCGCGCACTGGGCGCGGCAGGCGGCTCCCGAGGTCGTGCGCCGCATCCGGGCGGCCCTGCTGGTCGCGCCCGCCGATCTGCAGACGCCCATGCCCGAAGGCTATCCCGGCGTCGACCTGCTGGAGCGCAGTGGCTGGCTGCCGCTGCCGCTTGCGCCCCTGCCATTCCCCAGCCTGGTCGCGGCCAGCAGCAACGATCCGCTCGCCCGGTTGGCGCGCACGCGCGCGTTTGCCGGCAACTGGGGCAGCGCCCTGGTCGAACTCGGGCCCCAGGGCCATGTGAACCCGGCTTCGGGCCACGGCCACTGGCCCCAGGCGCAGGAACTGCTGCGCCAGCTGCTGGCCATGACCCCCACCCCCGCTTGAAACCCAGGAGACAAACCATGCAAGCATTTACCCCCCCAAAAAGGCATTTGATCGCCATGGCTCTGGCCATCGGCCTGGCCACCCTCGGCGGCGCGCAGAGTGTGCTGGCCCAGGCCGCATGGCCGAGCAAGCCAATTCGCCTGCTCGTGGCCGGGCCCGCAGGCGGCACGGCCGATGCGCTGGCGCGCCTGCTTGCCGACGGCCTGCAGCACAGCCTGGGCCAGCCCGTGATTGTCGAGTCCAAGCCCGGCGCCTCGGGCGCGATTGCCATCCAGGAACTCAAGGCCAAGGGCCGCGACGGCTATACCTTTCTCGTGATCCAGGAAGGCACGGTCACCGAATCGCCGCTGGCCTACAAGGTCAGCTATGACCCGTTCAAGGATTTGAAGCCGCTGGCGCAGCTCACGCGCACCGGCCTGGTGCTGGTGGCCAACAAGAACCTGCCCATCACCAACCTGCAGGAGCTGATCAGCTACGGCAAGGCACAAAAGGACGGCCTGGATTTCGCGTCGTACTCGGCCGGGCTCAAGGGCCACACTTCGGGCATGCAGCTGGGCCAGCTGGCCCGGCTGAACATGCGCCACGTCGGCTACAAGGGCTCGCCGCCCGCCCTGGTCGATCTGATGGGCGGCCATGTGCCACTGATGTTCGACGGGCTGACCACCTCGCTGCCGCTGATCAAGGCCGGCAAGATCACGCCGATTGCCGTGGTCTATCCCACGAGCCTGTCCGAGCTGCCCGACGTGCCTACCTTCACCGAGCTGGGCTATCCGCAGATGGCCAAGGCCGGCTGGTTTGCGGTCTGGTCCAACCCGGATGCGCCCCAGGCCGTGCAGCACAAGCTGCGTGACGCCGCCGTGGCGCATTTCCGGCAGGCACCGGTGCTGGCCCGGATCCGCGCCATGGGCATGGAGCCGCCGCTGCCGCTGACCCCGGCCGAGATGAGCGCCGACCTCAAGGACGGCGCTGCCAAACAGGCCGCGCTGCTCAAGTCCATCAATTACCAGCCCGAGTGAAGCCTGGCAGCCGCTAGGCCGCCCCTGGATGCACAAGGCCTGCCGAAAGACTTGCGGCAGGCCTTGGTGCTTTGCGCCGGCCCCGTCTGGGGACCTTTTCACACGCGCTCGAAGATCCCCGCTATGCCCTGGCCGCCGCCAATGCACATGGTCACCAGCGCATAGCGCCCGCCCGTGCGCTGCAGCTCGGCGATCGCCTTGGTGGTGATGATGGCGCCGGTCGCGCCCACGGGATGGCCCAGGGAGATGCCCGAACCGTTGGGGTTGACCTTGGCCGGGTCCAGGCCCAGTTCCTGGATCACCGCGCAGGCCTGGGCCGCGAAGGCTTCGTTGGCTTCGATCACGTCCATGTCGGCAATCTTCAGGCCGCAGCGCGCGAGCACCTTGCGCGTCGCGGGCACGGGGCCCATGCCCATATAGGCGGGATCGACGCCCGCATGCGCATAGCCGACCAGGCGCGCCAGCGGCTTGGCGTTGAGCGCGGCCAGGCGATCGCCCGCGACCAGCATTACGGCGGCCGCGCCATCGTTGATGCCCGAGGCGTTGCCGGCCGTCACGCTGCCGCCGTCCTTCTTGAACGCGGGCTTCATTCCGGCCAGCGTCTCGCGCGTGGTCGCCGCGCGCACATGCTCATCGGTATCAAACGACACCGTGCCTTTGCGCGTGGCGATTTCCACGGCGGCGATCTGCTCCTTGAAGCGGCCCGCAGCCATCGCCGTGGCTGCGCGCTGCTGGCTGGTCAGCGCCAGTTCGTCCTGCATCTCGCGGCTGATGCCGTAGCGCTCGGCGACGTTCTCCGCGGTCACGCCCATGTGCATCTTCTGCCAGGGGTCATGCAGGATGCCCAGCATGTAGTCGATGCTTTTGGCGTCGCCCATGCGCGCCCCCCAGCGCGCCGCCATGTCGAAGTACGGGCCGCGGCTCATCGATTCCGCACCGCCGCCTATGGCCACATCGCAGTCGCCCAGGGCAATCGCCTGCGCCGCCGAAATGATGGCCTGCAGGCCCGAGCCGCATAGCCGGTTGACATTGAACGCCGGGGTCTCGATGGAGCAGCCCGCGTCGATGGCCGCCACGCGCGACAGATAGGCATCGCGCGTCTCGGTGGGAATCACGTTGCCTATCACCACATGGCCCACGGCCTGCGGCTCCAGACCAGAGCGCGCGATCGCGGCAGCGACCACGGTGGTCGCAAGCCGGGTGGTTGGCACGTCCTTGAGGCCGCCGCCAAAAGTGCCTATGGCCGTGCGGGCCGTGCTGACAACGAAAATGTCTCGGGTGTTCATCGCTGGTGTCTCAGGCGGTCTTGCGCAGAAAGCCCTGGTTGCCGCCGTTGCGGTTGGGCGCGAAACCGTTGGCCGCCAGCGACTCTTCCACCGTTTTGTAGAACACGCCGATCTTGCTGATTTCGCGCGCCTGTTTGGCGGTGGCGATGGGGCGGCCGAAATCCAGCGACATGCGCACCAGCTGCTCGATCTGCGAGACCGTGCTGGCCTTGGCGCTGCGGTCCTGGTTCCAAAGGCAGTCCTCGGTGCCGCAGCGCACATGCAGGCCCGCGGCAATGCCCATCATGTTCACGGGCAGCACGTTGCGCACATTGCTTTCCACCGTCAGCACCGCGCCGTCGGGCACGGCGCGCACGAAGTTGGCCAGGCTGTAGAGGCTGGGCATGTCCATGCCGCCGCCAATCGCCACCCAGTTCATCACCAGCGGGCCCATGTAGAAGCCGCGGCGCATCAACCGCTCCACCGATTCAAAGCTGTTGATGTTGTAGCACTGGAACGCGCTCTGGATGCCGGCCTTGGTCAGGCGACGCACATGTTCCTCTACCCAGCCCGGCTGCGCGGGCACGGTCATTTCCTTGTAGGCGTTGAAGATGGCCGGATTCTCGCGCGACGTGCCCTTGAAGTCGGCGTCCTCGGCCTGGTCGGTGACGTTCATCTGCGAGGTGTTGACGGTGACCGTCACCTGGTCGGGAACGGGGTCGAGATCGGCCAGCATGTGGCGCGTGTCGTCGCTGAGCCACTTGGCCATTTCGCCTTCGTTCTCGGGCGCGAAGCTGATCGAGCCGCCCACCTGGATGATCATCTCGGGCACGGCCTTGCGCACGCCGGCAATCAGTTCGTTGAACTTGGACAGGCGCTTGGAGCCCTTGCCGTCCATTTCGCGCACATGCAGATGCAGCACCGTGGCGCCGGCGTTGTAGCAGTCCACCGCCTTCTGGATCTGCGCCTCCATGGTGACCGGAATGTCTTCGGGAAAATCCGAGGGCAGCCAGCCGGGCGCATAGGGCGCGGCGGTGATGATCAGGGGCTGCTGGTTTTCGGGGAACAGGTGGCCGTCGAGAAAGTTCATGTTTGTCTCCAACAATGGGGGGGCGGACGCCGGCCGCGCATACGGGCCGGACGAGGTTTTCAGGCACAGTCACTTTAGGACGGCCTCCGCAGCAAACCCTTGCCGGATCGCGCTGCGCGCTTGGCATTTCGTGCCAGCGTGGGGGCAGACATCAGCGCTTGTGGCGCCTCTGTTTTGTTGGGGCCTGTGCCAGCGGCAGCTGCGGCTTTGCTTTTCGAGGCCGGGTCTCGGCCCGGCAGCCGACCTCCTTTCTTGTCGCGCGACAAGAAAGGAGGCAAAGAAACGCGCCCCTGCTGTCTGCGACCCTGCGCTGCGCTCCGGGCAACCTGCCGTGCTCGGTCCCGGGCTGCGCCGCAGAACTCGCTTCGCGCCTGCGGCGCTGCGCTCGAACAACTGCGGCGAGTCAGATGACGAAGCAGGTGTGTCCTTCGGCACACCTGCCAGCCCGGGCCCTGCGCGCGCCAGGCGCAGCCAGAAGGGGGTTCCTCGCCTGAGAGTGCTGCAATGAAGCGGACTGCACCGGTTGCGTTATGCCGCCGAGCGGACTCATCACGTTCTTAGCTGACCAGCATGCCCTCTGGGCCCAACGCGCCAGCGTGGGCACTACAGCATCGCTTCAATCAGCGTAGGCCCCGGCGTCGCATACGAGCGCAGCAGCGCCTGGCCCAGCGCCTGCAGCTCGTCCACGCGCTGCGCGGGCACCCCCATGCCCTTGGCCAGGCTGGACCAGTCCAGGTCCGGTCGCCGCAGCGACAGCATGTCCTGCGCACGCAGTCCCGGCGTGCCCGCGCCCACGGCCGCGAGTTCGCCGCGCAAAATGCCGTAGGCGCGGTTGACGAAGATCACTACCGTGATGTCCAGGTTCTCGCGCGCCATGGTCCACAGCGACTGCAGCGTGTACATGCCGCTGCCGTCGCCTTCGAGCGCCAGCACACGCCGGTCGGGAGCCGCCAGTGCCGCGCCCACGGCCGCGGGCAGCGCAAAGCCTATGGAGCCGCCGCAGCTGGTCAGCCAGTCATGCGGTGCGGCCCGGGCCGTGAGCGCATCAAAGCCCCGGCCCGTGGTCATGGCCTCCTCGACCACGATGGCCTGGGCCGGCAGCGTGACGGCCAGCGTGCGGCCTATGCCTTCGGGCGTCAGCGCTCCAGTCCATGGCGACTGAGGGTCCTGCGCGACCACATGGGTCGGCGCCACGTTCTGCGCACCCAGCGCCTCGCACAGCGCCTGCAGCGCCTGCTGCGGCGTGTCTTCGGGCGTCGTCAGCGTGAGGAATTCACAGCCCGGCGCCGACAGCCGCCCCGGCTTGTTCGGGTAGGCAAAGAACGCCACGGGCGCCTTGGCGCCGACCAGGATGATGCGCTGAAACCCGGCCAGCGCCGCCAGGCCGGGTTCGACCGCATACGGCAGGCGCGGCACCTGCACGCGCCCGGCACCCCTCTCCAGCCGCGCGGTATAGAACTCGGCGCGCAGCGCACAGCCCGTGGCCGCGGCGATGCGGCCCGCGAGATCGGTGCAGCTGGCGCGCAGCGCGCGGTCGCCCAGCAGCAGCAAGGTCGATTCCGGCTGGTCGCGCAACGCCTGGACGACGCGCTTGAAATCAGGCGCCTCCCGGCGCATGGTCAGTGGGGCGGCAGCAACGGCCGGCGCCGCCTCGCTGCTGGCTTGGGACCAGGCCACATTGGCCGGCAGCACCAGCGTGGCGATGCGTCCCGGGCGCGCATTGGCCTGGCGCACGGCCTCGGCGCCGTCGGCCGCAATGGTCTCGACACTGGGGCTGGTGCGCACCCATTCGGACATGGGCGCCGCGATGCCATGGATATCGGACGTCAGCGGCGCATCCAGCTGCAGATGCTCGACCGCATGGTCTCCCACGATGTTGACGATGCCCGAGCGTGCCTTTTTCGCGTTGTGCAAATTGGCCAGGCCGTTGGCCAGGCCAGGACCCAGATGCAGCAGCGTTGCAGCCGGCCGGTCGGCCATGCGGTAGTAGCCGTCGGCCGCGCCCGTGACCACGGTCTCGTGCAGACCCAGCACGCAGCGCATGCCATCAATCTTGTCGAGCGCGGCGACAAAGTGCATCTCCGACGTGCCGGGGTTGGTGAAACACATATCGACCTGGTGGGCCAGGAGGGTGTGGACTAGCTGTTCTGCGCCGTTCATGGAAAAGCCCGGTAAGGAAGTAAAAAGCGGCCGCATGCGGCCGCGCGAAACTGGGCCCCTCGGGCGCCCTGGTCCACAGGCTCAGAAGACGTGGCGTATGCCCAGATCGAAGCCCGAGGCATTGCCGCCGAGCACCGGCACCGGCCCCTGCTCGGCGCCCGAACTCACGGGCAGGCGCAGCGCGCCCTGGTTGGTGACATGCGCATAGGTGCCGTACAGCGTGGTGCGCTTGGACAGCGGGTGTACATAGCCCACGGCCAGCTTGCGCGCCGCGCTGTCGGCAGCGTCGTTGCGCTGCAGCTCCATGTAGCTCACGGGGATGTAGCCCGCTCCCGCGGAAATCCAGGCGCCGAGCTGCCAGAAGCGGCCGCGGCTCGTGCCCGACAGCGCGGCCACGGGAATGCGGGTCTTGTTCTGCCCGACCAGGGCCATCAGCCGGTGGCCCTGCCACTGGTAGGCGCCGCCGATGTTGGTCTGCACGAAATCGCCCACGGCCGCGTTCCTGGTGGTGGCCGAAGCCACGGCGACATCGAAGCTTGCGCCGCCATAGCCCAGGCGCCAGGCATGGAGGTTGCCGTCGCGCCGGGTGGCATCGCTGCTGGCGTTCTCGCCCGCGGCCAGCATGCCCTGAAAGAACAGGCCCTTGCACTGGAACGTCGTGCAGCCCGGCGAGAAATAGCCCACGGCATTTGACGCGCGAAAGCCCGTGGCCGTCGTGCCGTTGAGCACATGGCCGCTCATGCCCACGCCCACGCGGAACGGATCGAAGGCAAACAGGTTCCAGAACGCCGGCGTGTAGTCGCGGCCCAGGCGCAGCTGGCCCCAGTCCTTGCCTTCGAGATAGACATAGGCCTTGCGGTTGAACGTGATGCCCCCGTTGGGGTTCACCGCGCCCGAAGGCTGATTGTTGGTGTTGCTGGCCTGGCCCGTGCCGGTATCGGTATTGAGACCGGACTCCAGCTCGAAGCCGGCCCACAGCCCGTTTGCCAGCGACTCGCGCCCCTTGAAGCCCAGGCGGCTGGCTTGGCTGCCGCTGGACGTCAGCATGCTGCGCGAGCCCGCGCCTTCGCCGCGATAGGACGACAGCGCCATGTCGACCACGCCATAGACGCTGACGCCGGTCTGCCCCGCGCCCGCTTGCACCGAGCCGGTTTGCGCGAACGCCAACTGCGGCGCAAGGGCCAGCACGCTCCAGAGTAGTTTCTTGTTCATCACCGTTGTCTCCGTTGGAATAATGATTGGCACGCGAACGCTGCACCTCGGCTGGGCCGAGGCGCGAAAACACCGGGGGAGCCGGTCTTATTGCGGCTGGTAATTGATGGACTTGAGCAGTGCCGCCTGCTGCAGGTGGGCTTGCTTGAGGTCGGCCATCAGTTCGTCCGAAGTGAAGATGCCGGGAGCATCCATGCCCATTTCCCGCACGCGCGCCTGCACGGCGGCCTGCTGGAAGTGCTTCTGGGTCAGTTCGCGGATCTTTTGCTGCACTTGCGGCGGTGCATCGGGGCGCGACCAGACCGCAAACCAGCCGGCCTGGGCCAGCTGCGGGTAGCCCAGTTCCTTGAACGTAGGCACTTGCGGCAGCTCGCCAATGCGCGTCGGGTAGTTCACGGCAATCGCCTTGATCTTGCCGGCCTTGATCAGCGGCAGCGAGCTGGGCAGGCCGTCAAACATCAGCGGCACATGGCCGCCCATCAGATCGGTCAGACCCGGCGGCGAGCCCTTGTAGCCCACATGCTTCATCTCCACATCGGCCAGCTGGCCCAGCAACATGCCCGAGCTGTGGCCTTTCATGCCGGTGGCGTAGGACGCGAAGTTGAGCCCCTCCTTTTGCGTTTTGGCATAGGCCAGCAGCTCCTGCAGGTTGGATGCAGGCACCTCCTTGTTGGCGACCAGCACCAGGCCCGTGCGGCTGATCTGGGCCAGCGGCTTCAAGTCCCTGAACGGCTGGTAGTTGACCTTGTAGGCCAGCGGCGTCTCGCTGACGATGCCGCCCTGGATCACCAAAAAGGTGTGTCCGTCCTTGCCATTGGCCAGCAGATCATTGACCGCCAGCACGCCGGCGGCGCCCGGCTTGGACTCGACAATCACCGGCTTGCCCAGGTCGTGCTGCAGACCTTCGGCCAGCAGCCGGGCCAGCGAATCAGCGCTGCCGCCGGGCGGTGCACCGACCAGCAGGCGAATCGGTTTGCTCGGCCAGGCCGCCTGTGCCCGGGCCAGGGGCGCCGCGCCCATCAGACCGCATGCAAGCGCCCAGACCAGGCCACGCCGCGCCACATTGCTTTGCTGTTTCATGCTTGTCTCCTGTTATGGCTGTGCTCGGGGGGCTTAGAACGGCTTGTCGCCAACGATGGCCGCGCGTTCCATCTTGCGCGGCGCCGGCCAGTAGTCCTGCACCGCGTAATGCTGGGTGCAGCGGTTGTCCCACATCGCCACGCTGCCCGGCTTCCAGCGAAAGCGCACGTGGTATTCGGGAATCGCCGCCTGGCTCAGCAGATAGTTCAGCAGCAGGCTTGCGCCCGGCGTCTTGTCCTGGCCGTAGCGCACGTTGTCGGGCGTGTGGAAGTTCGCGAAATGGGTCGTGAAGCTGCTCACAAAAAGTAGCTTTTCGCCGGTTTCGGGGTGGGTGCGCACCACCGGGTGCTCCACGGGCGGATGCTGGCGGCCCAGCGCCAGGCGCTTTTCCTCGGGCATCACGGCGCCAAAGCCGTGCTCTATGCTGCTCTTGGCCTTGAGCCCCGCGATCTTCTTCTTGATGTCCTCGGGCAGGTTGCGGTAGGCCTCGGCCATGTTGACCCAGATGGTGTCTCCGCCCACGGGTGGACATTCGATGCAGCGCAGCACGCAGCCCATGGTCGGCGTCTCGCGCCACTGGCCGTCGGTGTGAAAGCTGTTCTCGTAGTTCTCGCGCTTGTCGCTGCGGTAGATCTGCACCAGACCGGGATGGTCGGGGTCGCTGCCGGCCACGGGATGGTCTTCGAGCTCGCCGAAATGGCGCGCGAACGCCACATGTTCGGCACGCGTGATGTCCTGGTCGCGAAAGAACAGCACCTTGTGCTGCAGCAGCAAGGCCTTGAGTTCATTGGCCAGGCCCAGGTCGCGCGATGCATCGCCCAGGCTCACACCCGAGATTTCGGCACCGATGGTGCAGGTCAGTTGTTCGACTTTCATGGTCTGCTCCTCAGAGGCTGAACACCGAAGCGCCCACGGTCTGGCGCGACTCGAGATCGCGGTGCGCCTGCCGGGCATCGGCAAGCGCGTAGCGCTTGTGGATGTCGATGCGGATGCGGCCGGCCGCCACATGGCCGAACAGCTCTTCAAGCAGTTCCTGCTTTTCCGCGGGGTCGGCAATGTAGTCGGCCAGGCCCGGACGGGTCACGAACAGCGAGCCCTTGCGCCCCAGGATGGCCGGATCGAAGGGCTCGATCTTTCCCGACGCCGTGCCCACGCAGACCAGTAGGCCGCGGCGCTTGAGGCAGTCCAGCGAGGCCATGAACGTGTCCTTGCCCACGCTGTCAAAGACCACGTTCACGCCCGTACCCCCGGTGATTTCGCGCACCCGCGCCACCACATCCTCGTGGCTGTAGTTGATCACATGGTCGCAGCCATGGGCGCGAGCGACTTCGGCCTTGGCATCGGTGGAGACCGTGCCTATCACCGTCAGGCCCAGCAGCTTGGCCCATTGGGTGAGGATCAGGCCCACGCCACCGGCCGCGGCGTGCAGCAAGATGGTCTCGTGGCCCTGGAACGGGTAGATGCGGCGCATCAGGTAGGCAGCGGTCAGCCCGCGCATGGTGATGCAGGCCGCGGTCTCGAAATCAATGCCGTCGGGCAGCTGGATCAGCGGCGCGGCGGGAATCAGCCGCTCCGTGCTGTATGCGCCCAGCGTGTTGGTGAAGCCGGTATAGGTCACGCGGTCCCCCACGGCCACGTTGTCCACGCCTTCGCCCACGGCCGTCACCACGCCCGCGGCTTCGACGCCCATGCCGCTGGGCATGGGCACGGGATAGATGCCCGAGCGGAAATAGGTGTCCGCGTAGTTCAGGCCCACGGCTTTTTGCTGCAACCGCACCTGTCCCGGGCCGGGATCGCCCACGCTGACGGTCTGCAACTCCAGGACCTCGGGGCCGCCGGTCTGCGCGAAAGTGATGATCTCTGCCATGGCTGTTTCCTTGAAGTTTCACTGCGGCCGGCGATTCACTGTGCTATCCATTGCCGGCCGCTTGGGAAAAATTCTCGGCTGACCGCCGCCCGGACTGCTTGACCGATTGCGACAGGCAGTTGACCTCTGACGCGCCAAGGGGAAACTCCCCCCCGGGTCTTCCCGCAGCCGCCCGCCTGCAGCGCTGCGGCTGGCGTTTTCCCCATTGACCGGCCCGATCGCTATTGATATACCTCAACGCAACATGCAATGGCCGTTGCCCGGCAGCGCGCTCGCGTTCAAACGGCCTTTGCCCACCCCAACAGCACATGTCCACCGCCCCCATGACGCCGCGCATACGCAGCATCAGCCTGAACAAATATGCGAAAGTCGCGCAGGAGTTCGGCCTGGACCCGCTGCGCATGCTCCGGCAGGCCGGGCTGGACCACAGCTGCCTCAGCTCCCCCGACTTGCAGGTGCCCGAGACCGCTTTTGCCCAGATGCTGGAGACATCGTCGGCGCATGCGGGCAACGCCGCGCTGGGCCTGCTCATGGGCGCGTACTGGAAGCTGTCCGACTTCGGCCCCCTCAGCCTGCTGCTGCAGCACCAGGCCAGCCTGGCCGCGCTGCTGCAGACGCTCAAGGACTATCCGCATCTGATCAGCAGCACGATCACCACCGAGATCGTGACCGAGCAGCGGCTGTCCATCATCCAGCTGCACCTGCGCACCGAACGCGACACTCCGGGCCGCCATCCGATGGAGCTGGGCATCGCGGCCTTGCTGAGCCTGTGCCGCCACCAGCTGGGCCGCGACTGGAATCCGGTCAGCGTGCACTTCACGCACGCGGCGCCCGCCAACTCGGCCCACCACCGGCGGGTGCTGGGCTGCGAAACGGTGTTTGCATCGAACTTCGACGGCATCGTGCTGAGCAACCAGGACCTGCAACTGCTTGACCCCGAACACGATCACCACATGGAAGGCCATGCGCGCCAGTTGATTGACGCGCATGCGCCGCGCCCCTCGTCACGCGAAGTCGAGCAGCGCGTGCAGAACACGCTGCAGTCATTGCTGCCCCACGGACGCCACGGCATTGCCCAGGTCGCGAGCGCGCTGGGCTGCACTTCGCGCTCGCTGCAGCGCCAACTGGAAAACCGCAACACCAGCTTTCAGCAAACGCTGGATGCGGTGCGCAGCCAGGCCGCGGTGCGCGCCTTGAAAAATCCGCATCTTTCGGTCAGCGAAGCCGCCGCGCTGTCGGGCTTTGCCGAAAACAGCTCGTTCACGCGCTGGTTCAGCAAGCATTTCCAGCAAAGCCCCAGCCAGTGGCGGCTGCAGCACCTGGCCGGGCCGCTGTAGCTTGGCCGCTTGCCGCTTGCCGCTTGCCGCTTGCCGCTTGCCGCTTGCCGCATGCGGCGCCCGGAGCGAGGGCGCCGCGCTGGCTTATCCGCGCAGCAGGATGGCGGCCAGCACCAGGCCTGCCATCCACAGCGTCTCCACCAGCAGCAGCGCGAAGGGCCGCCAGCCGGCGCGCGCCAGTTGCTTGAATGACGTCTTCATGCCCAGTGCGGCAATCGCCACGACCAGACAGGCGCGAGAAATGTCGCTCAGGCCGGTCTGGATGGCCAGCGGCACGGCGCCCACCGAATTGACGATCACCAGCGCCACGAACACCCAGAGAAACCACGGCACCAGCGCCTGCCTGGGCTGGGCCGAGCCGTCACCTTCTTGCTCGCGCTGACGCTTGAACAGGGTGGACACCACGACCACCACCACGGCCAGCATGGAGACGCGAAACAGCTTGACGATGGTCGCGTAGTCACCGGTTTCCTGGCCCAGCATGAAGCCTGCGCCAACCACCTGGGCGACATCGTGGATAGTTCCGCCCAGGAACAGGCCGGCGAGTTCGGGCGGCAACTGCAGCAGGCGCGCGATCAGCGGATAGACAACCATCGAGACGGTGGACAGCACGGTCACGGTGACGACCACCATCAGCGTGAAACGTTCGCTGTCCTTGTTGCGCGGCAGCACCGCCGAGATCGCCAGCGCCGCCGACGCGCCGCAGATCGCGACCGCGCCGCCCGACAGCACCGACTGCGCACGGCTCAGGCCCAGCCGCCGGCCCAGGAACACGCCGCACAGCAAGGTGCTCACCACGGCAAGAATCACGATTGCCGCCGTGCTCCAGCCCAGACCGACGATCTGGCTGGCCGTGATGCGTGCCCCCAGCAGGCCCACGCCCAGGCGCAGCACGCTGCGCGCGCAGAACTCTATGCCGGGCCGGGTCTTGGGGTCGGCGCTCAGATAGTGAAACGCCACGCCAAAGAACAGCGCATACAGCAGCTGCGGGCCGCCATGCAGGTGCGAGACCAGGGTTGCCGCCATGGCCACCACGGCGGACAAGGCCGTTCCCGGCAGGCAGTGCAGCAGGCGCTGCAGGCCACTTGGGGGCTGTGCCGGGTCTGCAGGCAGTCGGGGAGACAGGAAATCAAGCACGCTGAATTGCTTCCAAAGAGGGGGTATCGAAGGCTTTAGCCGTTTTGCGCATTTGATAATACGAAAAACTCATAAAGAAAAAAATCAGATAATTTCACTCAGAATGATCGATAAATCCACTCACCTTGCGTACCAACGTCTGCGCCTGAATATGCGTCAGCTTGAAGTCTTCCTGGCCACGGCGCGCGGCGGTAGCACGCGGGCCGCGGCCCACCGCATCGCGCGCTCGCAGTCGGCGGCCAGCACGGCGCTGGCCGAGCTCGAAGCCGCGCTGGGCTGCGAGCTGTTCGACCGCATAGGCCGGCGGCTGCAGCTCAACGAGAACGGGCGCGCGCTGCTGCCCAAGGCCCAGGCCATCGTCGATCAGGCCGCCGAAGCCCAGGACCTGTTCCTGGGCGAGCACGCCGCGCCCTTGCGCGTGGCGGCCAGCTTCACGATTGGCGAATACCTGCTGCCGCAGCTGGTGTCGCGCTGGACGCAACTGCACCCCAAAAGCCAGATCCATCTGCGCATAGGAAATACCAGCGAAGTCATAGACGCTGTTGCCGCCATGGATGTCGACATAGGTTTCGTCGAAGGTTCGCAGACGCATTCCGACCTCGTGATGCAGCCCTGGAGCGATGACGAGATCGTCGTCATTGCCGCGCCGGGCCATGCGCTGGCGCAGCAATGCGCGACGCCCCAGCAACTGGCCCAGGCCACCTGGGTGGTGCGCGAGCACGGCTCGGGCACGCGCCAGGTCACCGATGAATGGCTGCTGAACCATCTTGCGCAGGTGCGCATAGGCTTCGAGCTGGGCAGCAACGAAGCCATCAAGCGTGTGGTTGCCACCAGCGACGGCCTGGGCTGTCTTTCGCGCCATGCCGTGGAGCAAAGCGTGGCCGACGGTCATCTGGTCGAGCTGCAGACCGAGTTGCCCAAGGCCAGGCGCAAGCTGGCCATCGTGCTGCACCGGGAAAAGAAACTGGGCCGAGGGGCTGCGGACTTCCTGGCGCACTGCCGCACCGCCGCCGTACCACTGCCGAGTTTTAGCGGCTAAAAATCAGGCCCATCGGGCGCTACGCTGCGTGCCGTCTGCTTTTTCCATTGCAAGGCGCTGCAGCCGAACTGACGCCCAAACCAGTGGCTGAAGCTGCTGGGCCGCGAAAAGCCCAGCAATTCGGCGACTTCGCGCAGCGGCCGGTCGCTTTCGCGCAAATGGCGCCTGGCCAGCTCGGCGCGCACCTGGTCGAGCAGGCCGCTGAACGTCAGCCCTTCGAGCGCCAGGCGGCGGTGCAGCGTGCGCCGGTCGACATGCAAAAAGCGCGCGAGCTCCGCTGCCGTGCAGCTGCCCCCGGGCAGCAGCGCAAGCATGATCTGGCGACAGCTTTGCTGCGCGCTGTCGCTGCGATCGACCAGTGCCGCTTCAAGGTATTTGCGCGCAAAGCCTGCGGCCACCTGGTCGCCAAGCACGCGCGGCTGCGCCAGGTCGCTGGCACGGCAGACCAGGCCGTTGAAATCCTGGTTGAATTTCACGCTGCGGCGAAAAAATGCGCGGTGCGCGCGGGTGTCCTGCGGCGGGCGGTGGCTAAAGCACACCTCAAGCGGCTGCCAATGCGGCCCGGTCAATTCGCTGAGCATCCGGAACATGCCGCCCACGGCCAACTCCACCGACTGGCGCATCTGCAGGCCGGGCGTGGACAGCAGCTCCTCGCGAATGATCACCACGCTGTCCGTATCCTCGACATGCAGCATCAGCGAGGCGTTAACCAGCTTCAGATAGCGGCACAGCGTGTCAAGCGCCTCCCTGGGCGTGCCGGCTTCGCGCAGCACCAGGCTGATGGGCCCCAGCGCCGAGAGCCGGCGCCGGGCCGCCAGCCGCAGCGCCAGGTCCTCGGTATGCGTGGCGCGCGCCGTGATCTCCAGCAGCTCGCGCACCGCATCCCTGGGAATCAGCAGTTCGGGGTCCTCGAGAAACTTCGACTGCAGCCCCACGGTGCGCAGGAACGCATAGGGGTCGCGGCCCAGCGACTGCACCAGCTCGACATAGCCATTCAGGCTGCCGCTGCGCACGAAATGCGAGAGATGTTTCATGTGCTGCCCCGCGCCCGGCGTTTGCCATTTGTCCCAGATAAGCAATTCTATGTCCCATGCAAGCAAGTGCAAAACCGGGACGCGCCAGACACTGGAATCCCCATTCCCGACGTTCGCGTTTCACCCCGGAGACCCCAGCATGAACTTCCTCGACGGCCACCTCTATCCCGAAAACCAGCAGCCGCTGATCATCACCGCCGCCCCGTATGCCCCGGGCTGGATTCCATCGGACTTCCCCGAAGACATTCCGGTCTCCATGGAGGAGCAGATCCAGAAGGCGGTGGACTGCTACGCAGCCGGCGCCACGGTGCTGCACCTGCATGTGCGCGAAGCCGATGGCAAGGGCAGCAAGCGCCTGTCCATGTTCAATGAACTGATTGCCGGCGTGCGCGCCCGCGTGCCGGAAATGGTGATCCAGGTGGGCGGCTCGATCAGCTTCGCGCCCGAGGACGACGGCTCGGCCGCCAAGTGGCTGTCGGACGACACGCGCCACATGCTGGCCGAACTGAGCCCCAAGCCCGACCAGGTGACAGTGACCGTCAACACCACGCAGATGAACGTCACCGAGCATGCCGGCGAGGACGACTTTCGCGGCGTGTCGCGCGGCTTTCCCCACCTCTACAACACCTACAAGGACATGGTCGTTCCCTCGAACCCGAGCTGGGCCGAGGAGCATGTGCGCCGCCTGTCCGCGGCCGGAATCCAGAGCGCTTTCCAGTGCTACAACATCAACAGCTTCGAGACCATAGAGCGCATGATCCGCCGCGGCGTCTACAAGGGCCCGCTGGTGATGAACTGGGTGGCCATCAGCGGCGGCATGGACCAGGCCAACATCTACAACCTGGCGAACTTCCTGCGCGCCGCGCCCGACAACGCCGTGATCACGGTGGAAAGCTCGGTGCTCAACGTGCTGCCCATCAACATGATAGGCATGGCCCTGGGGCTGCATGTGCGCTGCGGCATCGAGGACGTGCTCTGGAACCAACAGCGTACCGGCAAGATGAGCTCGGTCGAGCAGATCAGGCAGCTGGTGCGCATCGCCGGCGAGTTCGGCCGCCCCATCGCCACCGCCCAGCAGGCGCGCGAGATCCTGCAGCTGGACGTCTTCTACGAGACCGCCGACCAGACGCTGGCCGCCAATGGCTTTGCGCCCAACCGCAAGGGCGGCAACCAGGGCTTCTTGCGCAAGCCCGACTGACAGGCCCAGCCCCTGGCAGCCGGCCGGATGCGTCTGCAGACAAGCGTGCCCGCAGGGCGCGCGCCCACCTGGATCAAGGAACATGAAAATGACGACATCATTCAAGCGCAGAGACATCGTGCTGGGCGCCGCGGCGTCCCTGGTCGGCGGCCTGGCCGGCGCGGGCGAAAGCAGCACGGACTGGCCGGCGCGCCCGGTCAAGGTGATTGTTCCCGGCGGCGCCGGCGGCATACTCGACACCATGGCGCGCCAGCTCTATTCGCGCCTGCAGGAGACGCTGGGCCAGCCGTTTGTCATTGACAACCGCCCCGGAGCCAATGGCGTGATTGGCTCCTCGGTGGTCAAGAACGCGGCGCCCGACGGCTACACCATCCTGCACAGCACGGCCTCGTCCATGGTGATGGCCGAGGCGCTCAATCCCGCGCTGCCGATCAAGACCCTGCGCGACCTGGAGCCGGTGGCGCTGTCTTCCGTGGGCGGCGTGCTGCTGGCCGTGCACTCTTCGGTGCCGGCGCAGACCCTGCCCGAGCTGGTTGCCCTGCTGCGCAAGAATCCGCAGAAATACCAGTCCTATGGTTCGTGGGGCGTGGGCTCGAACGGCCATCTGACCATGGAGTGGATCAAGCAGCGCGAAGGCCTGTCCATCGAGCATGTGCCCTACAAGTCCACGCCCGCGCTGCTCACGGACATCGTTGCCGGGGTCATTCCCATAGGCTGGCTGGACGTGGTTTCGCCGCTGGGCTTCATTGCCCAGGGCAAGCTGCGCGGCATTGCCTTGACCGGCACGGTGCGCAGCCCCAAGCTGCCCGATGTGCAGGTGCTGTCCGAGCAAGGCTACCCGTTCACCGCCGCGGGCTGGCAAGGCGTGTTCGTGCCCAAGAACACACCCAGTCCCATCGTCGAGCGCCTGCACGCGGCAATCAACCTGGAAGTGATGAAGCCCGCCTTCAAGCAAGCGCTGCGCCAGGCCAACATTCCGCCTGCCCCCGCGGTAAGCCGCGAGGTCTTCGTGCAGACGCTCAACGACGATCTCGCCGCCTGGCGCAAGGTGGTGGCTGACGGAAACATCAAGCCCGAATGAAGCCCGGCGGCCCATGCCAGCGGGCAGCCGCCCCAACCAGGCATTGACAACACCATGAAGATCACCTCCCACGCCGAGAAGATAGACCGCCTGCTGCGCCTGCGCCAGCGGCTGGACCCGCTGCAGGATTTCGAGCTCTGGTACTGGAGCGGCCTGACCGCGGGCACCAACATCTGGAACGCCGCGCTGCACGCCGCCGGCCTGACCAATGAAGACCGCGCCTTTTCCACCATTCCCGGCGTGCATGTCGTGCCGCAAAGCGACGGCAGCTGGCGGCGCGAGTTGCGCGGCCCAGGCGATGTAAGCCATGTGGGCTGGCCCGCCATTGCCGGCGACATGCCAGAACCTCTGCAGCGCCTGGAAGCCGCGCTGCACGCGCTGGAAGAACATCGCGACCCCTGCCTGCGCGCGGACCGCACGCCCACCGCGGTGATTGTCCAGGAGTGCAATCGCGCGCTGGCGCAGGCCATTGCCGTCTACCAGTCCCTGGTCCATGCGGAGAACCAGCCATGACGCCCGAAAACCACCGCGCCAAAGCCGAACGCATAGAGCAGTCGCTGACCAAGCTTGGCGACGCCGACTGGGAAATGCGCATCGAGGCAGCAATGCTGGCCGGCACGCACTGGGTCAACTTCATTCTGCACAGCACAGGCGCCAGCACGGTGTCTGAAGACATGGTCCATGCGTCCATGACCCTGGTCAGCGTGCTGCGCAAATACAGTCTGGCCGAGCCTGAACTCATAGCGCAGCTCGAAGAAATCGAGGAACTGCGGCCGCTGTTCGTGCGCGGCGACATGGACGGCGGCGCGCAGGCGGCGCACAGAGCGCTTGCATTGCTTGCCGCCATCGGCCGGCGGGCACGGCTACTGGCCTGAGTTCCGGTCGTCACTGCGGCAAGCGCTCCATACCCGCGGCCTTCAGGCCTCTTGCCCGGCATTTTTTGCCACGGCCTGCACTTGCGCCAGGCTGGGGCACGCCCGCAGCTAACGCCGCAGCGATCTTCTCGCCCGGCAGATCCGGCTGCAGCGCGATCTTTGCACGCATTCGCTGGCAGCAGCACACAGACCTTTGGACCCGCCCAATGCAATAACTGGCGGTTATGAATCACTTCCAACTTTTGATTGGGAAAGTTGATCAGTCTTTGCACCCTGGGCGCTTGCAGAGTTTTGCGTTCACTCTATTTGCGCAAGCACTGCAATACGCCAAGCCGGTGGCTATGGAGCGCCTGGACGAGGTCGAAACCCGCGCTGGCAAATAATGCGTGGCGGCTGACTTTCAGGCCGTTTCGTTTACCGAGTTGGACACACGGCGCAATATGTCCATGAATGCCAGCGTGGGCGGCGTAGGGGTTTCGCCCTGGCGAGTGACCATCCCATAGTCCGGCATACGGTCGGGTAGTTCAATGGGGATGTGCGTCAGCAGTCCGCGACGGAAATAGTGCTCCACCAGTGCCTTGGGTTGCAGCGAGAGCATGTCCGTCATCTGCATCATTTCCAAGGCAAAGAGAAACGACGGTGTCTCCACCATGCCCGAGGTAAGCATGAGTCCATTGCGAGCGAAGATGTCATCGGATACCTTGCGCACTGCGGTGGAGGCGGGATAAAGAATCCAAGGCCAGTGCGACAACTCCGCCAGGTCGAGGTCGGGTGTTCCGCGCAGCGGGTGGTGCGCTCCTGCGACCACTTGCATGGGTTCGCTGGAAAGCCGTTCGTATTGAAACTGGGTGCGCTGCGCATCGTCAGTGAAACGTCCGATCATGAGGTCGATCTTGTGCTCGGCGAGCCAGACGATCAATTGGTCGCTGCTTTGCTCGAGCACCTTCAATACGAGCAAAGGGCGCAAGCGCTGAATTTCCGCCACGGAAGCGATCAGCACATGTGCGGCGGAGCCGGTGATGGCACCGATGGAAAGGTGACCGTGTCCTCCTTGCTTGAGGGCGTTTAATTCTTCCACGAACTTGCGTTGCCCGGCCAGCGCGCTGGCCGCATAACGCAGCGTGAAAAGGCCCAGCTCGTTGGGCCGCATTCCGCGCGGCAGGCGATCAAAAAGACGCGCCTCCAGGATTTCCTCGATATCCATCAATACCTTGGTGGCCGCAGGCTGGGTAATGTGCATTTGCTCGGCCGTAAGGCGCAGGTTGCGCGTCCTTCCGAGGATGTCCAGGAACTGCAGATGCCTAAACCGCAAGCGGGCCCAAGCTTGGGCAATAGATAAAGGTTTACCCGAATACGGATCAGAACTCATAAGCATTTGGAATGGATGCTAACAAAAAAGTGAGTGGACCCGAAGTGCCTGTGAATCTAATCTCTCACCTGCGTCAATCGACAAAAGGGGCATTGGCGTCGGTGGTTTGCGCCATCGCTACCCCAAAAAATTCCATTTGGAGACATATATGAAGTTCAAAGCCCTTGCCCTGGTGGCCACACTCGTGGTTGCCATCACCTCGCCGGTTTCGGCACAAATCAAAGAACGTGTATTCAAGGTGGGCATAGGCCTGAACGAAGATCATCCCCAGGCACAGGCCGTCAAGTACTTTGCCGAGCAACTGGCCGCCAAAAGCGGTGGCAAGATGACCGCCAAATTGTTCGCCAGTGGAACGCTGGGGAATGACGTAAGCATGACCTCGGCATTGCGTGGCGGCACGCTGGAGATGACCATTCCTGACAGCTCCACGCTGGTTTCGCTTTATAAACCCTTTGGTGTCATCAACCTGCCACTGACCTTTAACAGCGAGCAGGAGGCCGATGCCATCCTGGATGGCCCTGTCGGTCAGAAATTACTCGCCAAGCTGCCCGAAAAAGGCTTGATCGGACTGGGCTATTGGGAAAACGGCTTTCGCCATGTGACCAACTCGCGTCGCCCCATCACCAAGGCGGAAGATCTGGCAGGTTTGAAACTGCGGGTCATCCAGAACCCCTTGTTCCTGGATACCTTCAGCGCGTTGGGCAGCAACCCCACGCCCATGCCGTTCACGGAGTTGTACTCGGCGATGGAGCAGGGGGCGGTCGATGGTCAGGAAAATCCTTCCGCAACCATCCTCGCCAGCAAGTTCTATGAGGTCCAAAAGCATATGGCTTTGTCACGCCATATGTACAGTGCCTGGATCTTGCTGATGTCCAAGAAGAGCTGGGATGGCTTGTCCGCGCAGGAGCAAAAAATCGTGCAGGACGCAGCCCGCGAGGCCACTCTCTACGAACGCAAAACCATTCGTGCTTTTGGTGACAAGGCGCTGGGTGAGTTGAAGAAGGTGGGCATGCAAATCACCGAGCTGCCAGCTGCCGAGCAGGCCAAGCTGCGCGCCAAGCTGCAACCCGTGCTGGCAAAGTACGCCAAGGAGTTTGGCGAGGACACCACCAACGAAATGCTGGCTGAATTGGCCAAGTTTCGTGCCAAGTAAACGCCGCACGCCATGAGCAAGACCCCACGCCGCCCCTTCCGCTCCCGCGAATGGTTCGCCGACCCCGAACGGTCAGACATGACAGCGCTGTACCTCGAGCGCTTCATGAACTACGGGCTGAC